>Ga0228711_1005137_pt1 | contig 19983 bp, 11 predicted proteins | sample MedpolnodulmetaG_2_FD_177996 | JGI IMG/M metagenome (GOLD analysis project Ga0228711, IMG submission 177996) | Root nodule microbial communities from Medicago polymorpha collected in Santa Monica, California, United States - brown nodules | ecosystem: Host-associated > Plants > Roots > Nodule... | reverse complement strand
TATTATCCTCAATGATTTGAAAAAGAAAAGGAAAGAGAAGAGGAAGGAAGAGAAAGGAATAAGGAAAGCTCACAATTTATTGGGGTCCGTAAGGGGGACCTTGAAGATGAAAGTGTTGCATCATCCTTATGAGCATTTGGTTATTTTCCTCGGTCATGCGATTGCCCCTTTGGACATCATTCCGCAACACGGAGATTTCAACACCTTGTCTTGTTGCTCGGTGCTTATCCTCTGAACCTCGGTTTGCATCCATGTCCACCGGTCATTGTCGTATTGTCCACCGACTTCATGGTCATGGTGCACCTCATCATCGTGCAAGTGTGCACCTTCCTCATCCTCATCATCACTATCATCACCATGATCTTTTTGACCTGTGGGTTAGTACCAACATAGAGCAAATTTTCCACCTTTTCTCTTTGAAGCCATTGACCTTAGGTTTAGGTGTAGGTTGGGTTTTGGTAAGATTTTGTGTGGGAAAAGTGGTTTTAATGATGGGTTTTGGTTGTAAGTAAGATTTTTAAGTGTTTGGGTGAAGATCGGTGAAGAAATTGGTGTTTGTGGGTTAGGGTAAAAGGGTATACGAATTTGATGATTTGTTAGTTGTGATGGATGATTGTTGTTTTTCATGGGTGGATTGGGTTTAGGATGAAGTTTAGAGTTGTTTTGTGTGATTTGGTGAAGTTTGAAGAAAGTTATGGAGGTTTGAAGGTTTAGGTTATGGAGGTTTAGAGAGAGAAGTTTGAAGATGAAAGAGGTTATGTTTGAGAATGAGGGAAGAAGAAGGAAAAATTTTGGTTGGTTTTGTATGCTGATGGGCAAGCTTCTGGTCAAACTAGGCAAAAAATATATATTTTTCTTCTCATTTTTGGACAATTACCTACAAAACAAATTAAAATAACACAAAACAAACAAAATAAAAGCAGTAAAACTCGTGGGTTGCCTCCCGCGAAGCGCTCATTGAAAGTCATTAGCTTGACGGTTAGAAGATTTATGTTTCTTAATCTGGGTTACGTAGACCATTGTGTGTAGATAATGCTAAAGAACATTATTTCACGCGATGATCAATCACATCATTCATACAACATGAATCAAAAATAGAGGGACCCTTCATCAATTTGACAATTTCAAACTCTACTTTCTCATCACCTACATGAAAAACTATCTTACCGTACTTAACATTAATAACAGCACCCACAGTAGCGAGGAATGGCCTTCCTAGAAGGATTGGAATTTCGGAACCCTCTTTGATGTCTACTACTACAAAATCAGTCGGGATATAATTTTCCCCACCTTAATGGGGATATCCTCAAGAATTTCGGCCGGATAGATAATGGAATGATCGGCCAACTGCAAGGTCATCTTAGTGGGTTTCAAATCACCTATACCAATCCTTTTCAAGAGAGACAAGGGCAACAAGCTAACACTAGACCCTAGATCACACATGACTTTATCAATGGTTTCCTTCCCAATCACACAAGGGATTGAAAAACTACCGGGATTTTTGAGCTTTGGAGGCAATTTCTTTTGTATGATAGCACTACATTCTCTTGTTAGAGGTATTGTCTCATTATCCTCTATTTTTCTTTTATGTGATAAAACATCTTTCAAAAAATTTGCATAAAGAGGCATCTGAGACAAAGCCTCAGTAAAAGGAACATTGATGTATATTTTTTCAGCATGTCTACAAACTTTTTAAACTGTGCATCCAGATTAGATTTAACAAGCCTTTGTGGAAAAAGAATTTTTGGCTTATAAGGTGTTGGGGCAATTGGATTTTCATTCTCTCCTATGGCTTTCTCACTTTGTGATTTTTCACTCTCTATCTCACCCTCAATTGTCTTGGATTTCACAACGAGCTCCTCTAATTGCTTACCATCCCTAAGTGTAATAACATTTATCTGGCTTTTGGGATTTGTTTCAGTTTGGCTTGGAAAGACTCCGGGGTTTTGAGAGGAAGTAGCTACTTGTTGGGCTACTTGAGAGATTTGAGTCTCTAGCATTTTAGTGTGAGTAGCACTGGAGTCCACTTTTGATGTAAGCTTGACAAGAGAGTCATTCAAAAATCCAGTTTGATTTTTAAGTTCTTGAAATTGCTTGGATTGTTCCATAACATATTTTCTAGTAAAATTTTCAAGCTGAATTTTTGAGGGACTCTTTGGTTGTTTACATAACTGGGTGGTGTTGTTTGTTGTCCAAAAGGATTTTGAGGAGTTTTATTATAAAAATTTTGGTTTGGCCGCACTCCTTGATTATATTGGGGACTTTCAACAGCACTACCTAGTTGGCATTCAACACCAGTATGACCTGCTATTCCACAAACTTCACATGGTGCTAAAACAGGAGCAGATGTGACAACTTACACTTAATTCATCAAATTTTTGAAAAAGTGTGTCCACCTTAGCATTCAAATGATCAAGGGAAGAAGCTTCATACATACCTTCCTCTTTTTTAAAGGGCGAAGGAGCCACAACAGTGATGGCTTTCTCAATTTCCCACTGAAAGTGGTTTTGGGCCATATCCTCGATCTAAGCATATGCTCATGTGTAAGTTTTATTCATCAAAGCTCCACCTGTAGCTGCATCAACATACATTTTTGTGGTATACAAAAAACCATTATAGAAAGTGTGGATAATTAGTCATTTCTCTAAACCATGATTGAGGCAAAACCTAAGCATTTCTTTGAAACACTCTCACGTATCGTAAAGAGATTCCCCATCTCTTTGAGTGAATCGTATTATTTGGCCCCTCAATTGAGCAGTTTTAGAATAGGAAAAGAATTGGGCAAGGAATGCGTGCCTCATTTGGTCTCATAAAGTAATAGGACCATTATGCAAAGAGAAAGGAAAGAGGTGCAGCCTTACGACCTCAGTGGGTGATCCGAAAAATTGATTTTGCTGCACTAAGCAAATAAGTGCAGGTTTTATTTCATAATTGTTACCCTCAACCGTTGGGTACACAATAATAGCATGTGACTCTTCCGTAGAAGGGGTTGCATACTCTTTAAGAGTGTGTTCCTTAGCCATATCGTTATTATTTTGTGCTTCTCTTCTTCTCTTATGTAAGAATCTTTCAATCTCGGGAACGAATTCACCAAGACTTTTGCTTCTTCGCATAAAAGAATAAGAACCTAAGAAGTTAACGGTAAAAATAAGAACCTAAGAAATAATTTTTTTTTCTTTTTTAGTCTAACTGTTATAAAAAAAAAAAAAGTTAATCTAATTACAATAACTCCCCCGGCAGCGGCGCCAAAAACTTGATGGGGTAAATCCGCAAGTGCATGGTTTACGGGCGTAGTAATAAAGAGTATCGTTTCGACAGGGAGTTATGAATTCAATTAAATTTTTACAATGATTAAAAGAGAGTTCAAAAGTTAAAGTTGGGATTTTTAACGGTTTAAAAACAAAAAATAAAAAACGCCTTGGGATTATTGGTTCATCATGATGACAAACCCTTTACAAACCAAACCCTAAACCTATAACTTTATGTTGGACCTATTTTCTAAAGACATGTTTCTCTTTAGCCTATCACATCTCCTTTCGGTCTCAGTGAGTGTGTTCCTTTAGCAACCATGCCTATTTTCATGGTTGATTGTTATTGGAATCCTTGAAGCTCGAAACTTTATTGTCTCAAGGTTTGCTAGACTATTTTCATGTTTTGCAATCCTTGTCTAAATTCACTTGTTCCAATATTAAAACTTCATCTTTCGATCCATTGCTTAAATATCCTTGAAGCTCGAAACTTTATTGTCTCAAGGTTTGCTAGACTATTTTCATGTTTTGCAATCCTTGTCTAAATTCATTTGTTCCAATATTAAAACTTCATCTTTCGATCCATCGATTAATATTTGTTATTGATTATAAGAACGGTGAAATAGATTAGAAAATAGATTTACATAAAATTAGGGTTCGAGGCTTGGTTTGATTAGGATTAGGTCATTTGACTTATGTAATAATCCCAAGACAAAGAAGTCTACTCACACATGTTCATCGTAGACATAGAGAAGAAGAAGAAGTAGAACATAAAATAAAATAAAGAAAATAAAGATGAACTTTTATTCAAAGAAACAATTGTCACTTATTATTTCCAAGAACAAAAGATGATTATACAAGCTTGATGGCTGCTATATTTATAGCCTAACATTTACTTAATCCCTAAGAAATAAATCACTAAAGTGTTGCACATGAAACCATGGGCTTTAGGTCAGAAATAAACTAAAACAAGCAGCTTGTCGAAGAAGCAAAAGGGCAATATGGGGCGCTCCAGGCTTCTATTCTTGGTGAAGGATCTTCAAACTTTTTGCACTCGATCTTCGTATTTTTATCCCGAATCAGCTCCAAATCTCCTTTCTTTTGCTCCAAGACTCAATCTTTAGAATATTCGTTCCTGAAATTAAATAACTTGTAATTGAAGTAAAATAGTTCTAAAAAAGTAAATAAAAGCAAATAAAATAGACTCAAATAATATATTAAAAACACTAATTTATTGACTCATCAGCTACATTGGAAGCCATCGTGCAAGAGAATAATGAGCCTCTCGGAGACTGTATCGAGAGGTTAAACAAAGAAGCGACTCAAATCTAAGGAGCAGACAAACCAATGAAAATCTATTTACTGAAAAAAGGTCCCCGTCCATGAGATGATTTATGTAAAGCCATACGGATCAAGAAATCCTCCTATCTGTATGAATTCCTGAACATGGAAGGGAGGAAAACCCCTATGAGAAGGTTTAGGACCTGTAGGCCGATTCAGCAAATACACACCTCTTGTGGTGTCCAAGGAGGACATCCTCACTAAATGGGCCTCTGTTGACTTCAAGGAAGCGGGAATCAAGTTTCCAAAAGCAACTACATCGAAGGCAGGTGATGATAAAAGAAAATATTGTCAGTTTTACAAGTGGCACAGTCACATGACCGAAGATTACATTGATCTTAAAGATATAATCGAGATCCTCATATAACGAGGAAAGTTAAGGCAATACACAAACCTCCCCAAAAAGGAAAATAGAGAAGAAAAACCCCCCCCCCCCCCCATTTAGATAGGAAGAACGAGGCTACCATCGAAGGCGTCGAAGACAACAAAATCCTCAAAGTAGCTATGACAATCACTCGCCCCGAAGACTTCTCCCCCTTTCCCTATATCCTTGAAAAAGACCTCACACATCAGTATCATGTTTTCCTCATAGCGATAACAAATTATATGGACAACGGAGGGAATCCTTATTTACCAACCTTCGTTCCCCTTGGGATCTATCTCCACGAAGGGTCGCTCCTTTGCATATAGGAGAGAAAAAAATGGTGGGCGTCTTCATTAGCTCGTCGGTTATTCAATCATTGTTTGGCTCCTCAACTTGGATTTGGGCTTGTTGTGTTCTATCCATATCAAACCTGAAAGCGAAAGAAGGAAAAATGAATTCCACATTTAACTTCACCCTTCCTTCACCGACCATGTCAATTCAACGATGAAGAGTTTAAAACGTTCCCCGTGAACAACGACAAAGCGATGATATCTTTCTTAAAACTAAAGAAGAACCACCCCATCGCACACAAACCCAAGTACCCATAAAGGATATTGGTATGGTGGCTACCACCTCTTATGATGGTGGTTGGTTTGACTTTAAATCATAAACCACTGTGTAACACCAACGTTCAGAGCAAAAACAAAGAAAACTTAGTAAACAGTTGATACTATGCTTGCTTACCCATCATAAAAAACAACTTATAATGGAAACAAGCATAAATAGAGGTGGTCATTGCACCACCACCACCACCTACAATCCTAAAATATGACTAAACTATTCTAAACCTATGGCATAAAACAATAAACAAAGCAAAAAAAAAAACATTTCAAAAGTACCAACCTCTCTAAAAGAATGAGTTTGAAAAGATGGGAGTTGTTAAAAAATGGAGAATTAGTCTGGAACCCAAAGCTTCGCGAAAACACAAAATAGCGACAAACGGGAGAAGAGAGTAAAAAAGTTTTTTGAAAGGACCATTAAAACCTTTTATACCTCCCTCTAAAACGTTTGAAAGCCTAGGGTCACTTATTCGGTGCAACCGTTCACATAAAGATTTGGCGCCTTTGAATTAAAACAATGGTCCACATCATAACATCCAATCAATCCAATGGTTTAAGAAAAAATCCATCAGACACCCAAACGTTAGGAACAACCCAACAACTAGGATGTTTCGTAAAAAAACAAAGCACTAAGAAACCACTCAAAGGCTTAAGTAATCAAGGGCATTACTAGCCTTTACATGTGGCAACCAGTAACCAAAGGTTATGTAATGGTGTAAATCCGCAAGTGCACGGTTTACCGATGTAGTAATAAAGAGTATCGTTTCGACAGGGAGTTATTGAATTCAAGTAACTTATATGAATGATTAGAAAAAAGTTTCAGTTGAAAAGTTGAGATTTTTAACGGTTTAAAAATAATAATAAAAATGCGCCTTGGGATTATTGGTTCGTCATGGTGAGAAATCTTTCACAAACCAAACCCTAAACCTAGAACTTTATGTTGGACCTATTTCCTAATGACAAGTTTCTCTTTAGCCTATCACATCTCCTTTCGGTTTCAGTGAGTGTGTTTCTCTAGCAATCACGCCTATTCTCATGCTTGATTGCTATTGAAATCCTTGAAGCTCGAAACTTTGTTGTGTCAAGGTTTGCTAGACTATTCTCATGTTTCGCAATCCTTGTCTAATTTCACTTGTTCCAATATCAAAACTTCTTCTTTCGATGCTTCGCTTTGATATTTGTGATTATGAATTAATAAGTACTAACCCTCTGTTGTCGCTTTATGAATTTGATACTTGTTAATTCATTATAAAAACGGTGAAATTAGATTAGAAAATAGATTTACATAAAATTAGGGTTCGAGGCTTGGTTTGATAGGGATTAAGTCATTAGACTCATCCAACAATCCCAAGACAAGAAGAGTCTACTCACTCATGTTCATTGTAGACAGAGAGGAGAAGAAGAAGAAGAACATAAAATAAAATAATAAAAAGGAGAACTTTTATTCAAAGAAACAATTGTCACTTATAATTTCAGAGAACAAAAAATGATTGAATATGTTTGCTAGCTACTCTATTTATTGTCTACAACTACTTAAGCCCCAAGAAATACATCAATAGAATGTTCCAAAAAAAACCACGGGCTTTAGGTCAGAAATAAACTAAAATAGGTAGCTTGTCGGAGAAGCAAAAGCAGCAAAAGGCTGCCTGGAGTGGTGGCACGGCCGTGTGGCTGGAGGCACAGGCCGTGCCAAGCCTTCTGATTGGTTGGTTCATATTTTTGCATCAAATCTTCGTATTTTCAACCCGAATCAGCTCCAAATCTCCTTTCTTTTGCTCCAAGACGCAATCTTTCAAATATTTGTTCCTGAAATTAAATAACTTGCAATTGAAGTAAAATAGTTCTAAAAAGGAAATAAAAACGAATAAAATCTAAATAAAATAGATTCAAATAATATATAAAAAACACTAATTTATGACTCATCATTGTGTCCCCTCAATCTCATCCTCGAGAAGCCAATATTTAATGTTGAGAATGACATGTGACCAAATCACTTATGAGGGGGATCACACAATCACTTTGTAATTGGACCATAATATTTTTGCAACCGGAAATCCCACATGAATTAGACACTCTTTAATAGCACTACTCTGTTATTAAGTCCAACAACTCCTTACGAGTACGAACATTATCTCGCACTTGAGTTCTTCGTGAACCATAAAGGTTCTTTGACGAGAATCACAATCCATATGTTCCTCGCGAACTATAAGCTCCCGACGAGCACAAACATCCTATAGGTTCATCCTGAAAGATAATATCTATGTGAGAGACATCTTATTAAAAGTTCCTAGCAAACTACGTCTCACCAAGAGTTCGAGCTAATTCATCCTAAAACTTGAAGTTTCACACAAACTATAAGTATTATACAAGCATCACACTATCGCGAGTTTTGAAGCTCAGAATTCTAAAAAAACCATGAATCCACCACGAGCATCACACTCTTCTCCAATTCAGTTTTCCACAAAATAGAAACTCCCCGTGAGTCACATATGAATAAAAGCTTCTCATGAGCATGATATTTTCCCTCACATAGAACATCAAACTTAGTGAAGTCATCACTTTTCTCTCCAAGAATGAGGACTTGGGGGCCTATTGTTCTTGATTGTCCAAAAGCTTACGCTCGAAGTCCAAGGCCCAACAAATAGGCCTAGTTCTGCATTGGACCATACCCGCTTCTCAAACCCTTCCACGAGGAGGTTTTCTCTCAACAACCTAGAGTACCAATTCAAAAGAATCGAACTATGATTGTCTCCCATGATTGCAATCTATAACGCTCGACGGTTACATACCCTGCCATCCGTAATCGTCGAGCAATGGCTACAATGTGCCGAATCACCGACAACATGCACCTCCCTATATAAGGAGACTTTAATAGTGTCCCAAGGTACAATTCACTTCACCCTTAATCTCATTTCTTGCTCAAACACTAACTTCACCTCTGCCGTCCAAGTACCTAACTATGAAGTAGTTCACCGCATTGGACGTCGTTTTGTTGATCACGTTAGATTAGAGGGTATATCTATGTATATGGTATGTGTATATACAAAGGAGCTATAACCATTACTAACCTTTTATTTGTAGATGATTGTTATTTGTTTATCAAGCCCATATCCAGGAAAGCAAATGCAATGGAGAATAAAATAAAAACATATATAAAATACCACAAAAAATTCTAAAAATCAAATAAAACTAATGCAAAATTTTTTCAGATTTTTCTGAGAAAACTAAACGATGAAATTTGAGATTTTGAGGGGCGGAGTCCCGTAAGAAGTCCATTCTATGAGATACATGATCCTTGATTTTTTGTTGATTTCCTGAGAAAGTTTAGGAGTAATATTATTAAGTAGCCAAGAAACCGGATTTTCGACTGAGAACAACTAACAATGACCTAAAACATAAGAATGAGAGTTAGGAACACAACCCCACAAAAACCTGATAGCAAAAACCTGATAATAGATAGCCTAATGGATCTTGGAGAGGCTCCGATACTATCTTAAAATTTGGTTGGGCCTAACACAACCCCACAAAATCGACTTGTGAGGTGAGGATTGCCCTCACTTATAAACACATGTTCAAGCCATATTTTGTCTGATGTGGGACTCAGTAACAAAATAACTAAAGGAGAAGAATTTATTAGAATTAATTTATACCAAGTCAAGAAAAAGGTGGAGTTTTGGCATTAAGTGAAAGCTACTCTTGAGGTGGATTTTCCTTTTTTAGGCTTGAGTTTAATGTGTTAGAATTGAATTTGTAGTTTAAGAATGATGTGTATTGTGTTATGTATGAGAAAATTAGGTTTTCTTGCAAAATCTCCTGATAAGTCAAGTAGTTCTACAATTAGATTATTTTAAGACTATTAGAATGAATGATTAACCTATATTTTGTATCGTTAAATACTTTCTTTGATCCTTGATGGATGACAGTAATTGAATTGGAAATGAATTTTAATTGTTGAGATTATTTGTGATCATTTTGGATGAGTTTTTGAACTCAATGCCATATTGAATTCAAGCCTAAGAAAGGAAAATCCACCTCAAGAAACCTTGATGACTTATAATGGCTCTCCTTCTAATCTAAGGATACATCCACTCCCTTCACACCTTGTTAAGGAATTCCATTATGTAAGAATCTTTATTACAAGTATCTTCATCCCAAGGCCCCTTAACAATATTTCTATACAACACAAGATAGCACCCACTATCTTTACAACAAGAAAATTCACCAAACCCTATGAATAAATTCTCACAAACAAACAAAATAGCACCCCACTATCTTTACAACAATTCCCACTAACAATGATAAGAATCTTGCAAGTAATTGTTGAAGAAAATGGTATCGTTGTATCATATCAATATCACTTTTCCAATAGATCATGCTTCGATTTGTTGCCCTCCCCCAGCTTAGGCATGAGTTAAATTGAATATGGATGGTGCTACTAAAGGTGGGTAAAGGTCGGGTTGTGGTGGTTTGAATTGCAATTGGATATGTTGATTTTTCAACATTTACCGGAGCATATAACACCTTTATCGCAGAATCATGAGGGGTGTTGAAGCTAGTTTTGTCAAACTATTATTTTGTTGATGTTCTTTATTGCTTGTTAATTTCCTAGCATATTGTTTCTCTCTTTGTAGACTAGTATTATATCTTGTTAAAGCACCCTAGTGATCTGTGGCATAATGTTCTTTTTCACTTGTGTCAAAACTTCACATGCTTTCAAAACTCTTGTTCATAACAAGTGAATCGATTCACAATTATTTGAATTGTATCGAACAAGCTCTCTGACTTTGTGTGAATCGACTCAATACATTTTGAATCGATTCACTCCTGAATCATGTCATTTTAAATTTGAATTATGTCATAAAACTTTCTGACTTACACTGTATCGATTCAATGTAAATCTGAATCGTATCAATCTTCATCCTGGAAAATCTGAATCAATTCAATTTGTATCTGAATCGCATCAATCTTCATTGTTCTTGTGTCTTGTGTTTGGCTGTCTGAATCAATTCATGATTTTAGTGAATCAATTCAAATAGTTGTTTTTGCACAAAAATTAGCACATTCACCCATTTATTATATATACTCACTATCTCTTAACTTTCAAAACATTGAATCATGCATCTATTCTCTCTAGGTCTCAAAAACTCATTGCACATAAATTCTTTAAGATTAAACACTTGTCTTAGAATCACTTTGTACATTGAGTCACATTGATTTGCTAAGGTGCTAGTAGGGATTTTAAGTTGGTTCTTTCAAGGAGACTGGTTGGGCTTAATCAAAGCTCCAAAGTGAAGTGGATAATCTCATTCCACCTCCAAAGGTCTTGTGAGTCTTTCTAACCGGTCTTGCAATCGAAGGGGATTCATTTACCGGACATAGCATCGAAGACTTGAGTGAAGAGTTCAAAGGGGTGCACGGGTAATCAAGGATTCGAAGATTCGAGGAGCACCAAATTCAAAGGTTATTTGAAGTTTGGGGTTGTGTTTACATAGGGGTTGAAGAATTAGTTTAATTTTAAGGAACTCTTGTAAACACATTTGTATTCAATATTATTCCTACTAGTGGATGACCTTGGTGAAGGTGTACTTCATCAAGAAGAGTAGACGGAGCTCTAACCAGGACGAAAAGAGCGAACTACTATAAAAATATCGGTGTTATCTCTCTTCCCTATCCTCTTTACTTTCGATTTTTGCATATGTTAATTGAATAATTGTTAGGATAGAAGCTTGCATTGATCTAGGTTGTTTTTCTTCAAAAGTTAATCTAATTCGTTGAATTAGGTTTTAATAATTTGCTTAGATCAATTGGGTTCAATTTCTATTCAATTCTTCAATTCCATATGCATTGTGTTTTTAATTGATAGCTTGGTATATTTTCACATAGGTTTGGTTTTGAAATTGTCTAAAATTTTGCAAATTGTTCAAGCCATATTAAGTTTTGATTCTAATAAGATTTGTATTCTGAATCTCTCAATTCTATATTGAATCTTATTAGCACATAGTTTTATCTTTTTGATTATTGTTGTGATTGTTCGCACGTGTTTCCAATAGTCAATTTAATTCGATTCCTTTTTTACTAAAACTCTGAAAAACTTTTTCAAAGCGTTATTCACCCCCCTCCAGCTTATAATATTATTGGCCATATAGACCAACAAGTGTTAGAAGAATTTAAATTACTCGTAATAAAGGTTTTCATGTTGTGAAACTTTGTGTTGATTCGAAAACTTTGGTGAAGAGTTTAAAGAGTAATACTTTTAGTTGTGTGGTGGATTGGAGGCTTGTTGATGAATTTCGGAAGCTTCTAGAGTTGTATTGGGAAGTCAAAGTTTTCCATTGATACTGCTAGTCCAATTGTTGTGTCAATGCTCTTGCAAACATGAGATGTGATAGTGACAATCTTGGAAAGCTACTTGAGTTGTGTCCTGCTCAGCTTAGCCATTTGATTTTTGTCGATGCGTCTCAAGTTTATACCCCATGTTTAATTGTGTTATAGTTGCCCTTTTTGGGTTATTGCGTTATTTTTGGGTTAATGGCCTCTTTGTATAAAAAATAAATAAAATGATTATCAACTTGGGTACCTACAATAAGTTTGTAAAAAATAATTTAATTTTGGATTTTCTGTCTATTAAAAATAATTATGGATAACATGCAAAATACACTGTCTAAGTAACATTCCCTCCCTCAAAAAAAAAAGTAACATAATTTTCATTTGTTTTAGGGTCATTTGTCGTATTTTGCATGAGTTTCAAGAACCTATAGTGTAAAAAGCAAACATGAAGGAAAAAGTCGAAAAGAAGAAAGCATGACGGGCGTCACCAGCCCAACAATTTTTGACAATTTTTCTACATGGTAAAAAGCTTTTCTTCTAAAAAATTAGACTAGACACTCGTTGTACTAACTTTTTAGCATCCGTACAAATCATTTCAAAACCCTACTTTCTTTGCATTTTCTATTCAACCATATAAACTTATATTCATTTCAATTGCCATTCCCACACTGTTCATCCAATTTCGATTAAATTTCATTGCCACGTATCCATTTTATTCCATTGCTGCTATACGTATCCATTTTATTCCATTGCTGCTACACATATATCTATCTAATTCCAATTGAGTTCCACGGATTCCCAGTTCCGGTTTCCATTATTCCTTTTCATTCATATGATTATTGCTTCTGCCATTTATTTAATTTGCTCCGTGTGATGAATTCGTTGAACCACTATGCTTGCTGCCGTAGCTAATTTTCCTCTTAGAATTGAACTTCCATGGTTCAAGAACATTACCACTGCCGTTCTATTTTGCTGGCTTGCCGTAGCTGATTTTTTTTTCTTAATTAAAAGTTGCCTTCTGATTCAGGTTCGGTCCCTTTGTGATTTATTTGCTTTTTTTTTTATTATATGAATTCAACAAATTTAGTGTATAATTGAATCATGTTTGAGTAGTTTTAATTGAGTTGAGTCACGAGAGGACTGTCCCACATAACTCATAACTCATATAAATTGCATTCCTTGTTTAGTTATAACGAGAATGAAATTTTTGTTCTGAAAATTCTGTTTTTAATTTAAAGCTTCGCTGCGAAAGTAGAAACATATAAATATTGTTTGTGTCCAAGGAGCGGAAAAGATATTGAACTTACAGGCAAAAACACTTTTTTTTTTAATCTCTTTCTAATTAAGTAAGAACTTATTGAATTTTAAAAAGGAATTTTAGATGCGTAATTAACACTACGTAGGGAGTTACACGCTAGAATCTGATAACTTTTTGTGAAAGCAAAACAATATCTCTAATTTAATATTTTTCGACAAATAAATTTTGTTAAAGTCATAAACAAATAGTGGAATTTTGGTGAGTGACTTAGGTTGACGGAAACAATCAATTTTTTGGTCTCTCGTTATTATCAAATTAAAATATTTTATTTTAATTTTATGCGCGAAACAAAAATTGTTTTGAATTAACTTTAGATAAACAAAGAAACGACATATAACGTTACTTGTAACTGATCTCTGTGATTCGACAACCTTTTATACTAAAACCGATATAACGTACACTTGCGGCATACCATGTTTTAGGCGCCATTGTCGGGGACCAATTTTTGCAATATCGCGATTCCATTCTTACGTTGTCTAGACTACATCACTTTTTATTTTTATTTATAATTGCATGCAAAGAACCCGAAGTGCCAGTAATCTTACTAGGTATGTAGACAAAATCAAGCGTTATTTCCTAGCTAGACGTCGATTGCAGTTTGAAATGGGTGACAACAATGATAATCGACCCCTTAAGGACTTCGGTGTGCCCTCTGATTAGGATCCATACAAGCATTGTTTGTTTTACGATTGCAGCAAACAATTTCGAACTAAAACCCTCTCTGCTGCAAATAGCACATCAGAACCAATTCTCTGAAAACCCGATGAAGAACCTGGACTTACACCTTTCTGTCTTCGTGCAGCTCGCTGATACGCTTATGAAATCTCGAAGCCATTTGCATGTGTCTATTCTCATTCTCCCTTAGGGACAGAGCTAGAGCGTGGTTGCAATCCCTATCGTCTAATTCCATTACGACATGGAATGAACTCAAGAAAGCCTTATACTTCCCACCGAGCAAAAGCGACACAACTTAGGAACCAAATTACCTACTTCAGTCATATGAACGGTGAATCTCCTTTTGAAGCGTGAGATATAAAGAGTTAATGAGAGTTTGCCCACACCACATATTAGAAAAGTGGTTAATAATTCACACATTCTACAATAGTCTAGCTTATAACACGAGAATGACCATTGATGTCATTGCAGGAGGGGCTCTCATGAATAAGCCATTCAATGATTTCTATGACATAATTGAGGACATGGCTCAAAACCATTACCAGTGAGGAGTGAACGCACTCTAGGTGAGAAAACACAACCAAAGGGAGGGACGTACGAAGTCACAGACTTTGATCACATGAATGCTAGAGTCGATGCCCTAAACCAAACGGAGGGATGCTCTTGCGTTCATGTGATCAAAGTCATCGACTTCATACATTCCACCATTTGGTTGTGTTTTCTCAACTGGAGTGCGTTCACTCCCCCACTGGTAATGGTTTTGCGCCATGTCGTCAATTAGGCCATATACATCATTGAATGATTTATTCATGAGAGCTCCTCCTGCAGCGGCATCAATGGTCTTTTTCATGTTATAACGTAGAAGGTTGTAGAATGTGTGAATTATCAGCCACTTTTCTAATGCAAGGTGTGGGCAAGCTCTCATTAACTTTTTATATTTCTCCCGTGCTTCAAAAAGATATTCACCGTCCATCTACCTGAAGCAGGTAATTTGGTTCCTAAATGTGTCATTTTGCTCTGAGGGAAGTATCTAGCAAGGAACGCTTTCTTTAGTTCATTCCATGTCGTAATGGAATTAGACGGTAGAGATTGCAGCCACGCCCTGACTCTGTCCTTAAGGAAGAATGGGAATAAACGTAGGCAAATGGCTTTGGGATTGACACCATCGCTCTTAAGCGTATTAGTGAGCTGCACGAAGACAACAAAGTGCAAGTTTGGGTCCTCCGTCAAGTTTCCAGAGAATTGGTTATGATGTACTATTTGAATCAAAAAGGGTTTAAGTTCGAAATTGTCGCCGTAATTGCAGGACGAACAATTCTCATGAGATTCCTCATCAGAGGGCACCGTGAAGGGCTATTATCATATTGTCGTCCATTTCAAACTGTAATCGGCGTCTAGCTTGGAAGTAGCTTCGATTTAGTCTACTTACCTAGTAAGATTACCGACACTTCGGGTTCTTCGCATGCAATTAAAAATAAAAATGTGTCTTAGTCTAGACGGCGTAGCAACGAAATCACGATATTACAAAAATTGGTCCCTGACAACGGCGCCGAAAACTTGGTACGCAGCAAGTGTACGATTATGTCAATTTTAGTATAAAAAGTTGTTGAATCCAAAGAGACCAATTACAAGGATGTCGTTTCTTTGTTTATCTAAGGCTAGTTCAAAATAATTTTTGTTTCGCGTGTAAATTAAAATAAAATATTTTAATTCGATAATAATAACGAGAGGCAAAAACGATGGTTTCCGTCAACCAAAGTCACTCACATAAATTGCACTATTTTTTTATGAGGAGAACAAAATTTATTTGTAGAAAAATATTAAATTAGAGATATCGTTTTGCTTTCGCAAACCGTTATCAAATTCTTGCACGTAACTCCCTACTTTCTCAGTGTTTAATTATACATCTAAAATTACTTTTAAAAACTCAATAAGTTCTTAATTAATTAAAAAAAAGTGTTTTCATTACTTTATTTAATTATAATAGTTTGTCTAACATGTGCGACATTAAACATGTTAAAACAACTAATAGTAGTAACTTTTTCTTGGAAAACAACAATTTCTTAACATGACATCTTAACATGTGTAAATTGCACATGATAGAAAAACCCTTTAATTAATAACCTGATATCGTTTCCGCTCTTTCGACGCGTAAAAAATATTTCTATGTTCCTACTTTCGCAACGAAAGCTTTAAATTAAAAACAGAATTTTCATAACAACAATTTCATTTTTGTTATAATTAAATAGGCGTGCAATTTACATGACTTCTTTTTTTCATTTTTGCTTTTTACACCATTGATTTATGAAACACATCAAAATACCAGCGGATACCATGCAAAACACGACAAATGACTCTAAAACAAATGAAAATAAATGGTTATCATTTATCTTGTGAAGTAAATTTTCAATACCTTTCCATTTTCAGCGTATAAATCATTTCATCAACAAAATATTTTTTGACAAAAACTGACATACAAATATAAACAAAACATCAAATAAAAAATAATATTTTTTTTTATAAAATCATTTAACTGATGGCATGATGTCAACATTTTTCTATTTTTGTTGGGTAGGTAGCTCTAAGTTTGACTTAATGTTATGATTTTGGTGGAAGTGAATCAAATGTGTGTTACTAAAAAAAATTCAGCAGCACGAGCGTTGAATTAAGGTGGAACAGCTTAGGAGGAGTTGCTGCTCTAAAATTCCCACTATATATCCTCTTTGACCGACCGATGCACATTTGTTGGGGAGCGTTCTACTTGCCACCACCCACCATAACATCAAATTCCCACTATATAAATGTACATGTGCATGTACATTATAATATCTATTAACATTCTATGTGACAACGTTAATTCACAAAACAAACCATGACTTCAGAGGAACAAAGAGGAGTTTCCCAAGATTTTGGCATAGAAGAGGATGATGATGATTTATTTGAAATTGATCTAGAGGCAGTGAATTGCATTCCACCACTACCTTATAATTATTGGGAAAGTAATTACTTCATTTCTACAGGAGAAGCACTTCTTGCCAATTGTTTGTTACCAATATCCCATATTTCTAGTGCTGTTCCAGCTTGTAATAATGCAGTGTCTTTTGGAGAGAACACAAATGTTTTCGTTATTACAGAGCCTAAACCATTGGGGGAATATCTTAGGTTACCTTTCTTGGGAGATTTTGGATTTATAGGTGAGAAAATGAAAGCAAAATTTCATTTCCAGTTTCAGGCTTAGTGATGAATTGTATTATGTTAAGTTGCTGTATGATTTATGCATTATGTCAAAATTAATATGATGTTCGGCAACTTTAGCAACTAGAGTGATGCCATATACCAATGCCATAGAACTTTCTAATTTGTTTGGAAAAATAGGTTGGTTCTATGATACGCAAGTGAGTTAAGTCTTGCATCATGCATAAGTTAGTTTTTATTATTTGATCCATAAATCCCGTTGTTTGATTAAATGAGATATGGTGAAATTTATTGATCCAATGATGAAAAGTGCATAGTGGAAGATTATTTTACTCGTATACATTAGACAATAATAAAAGATTATATTAATATATTATATGCATAGTTTTTTTTTAATGCAACAAGCTTAATTCATTTCATTACACTAGTACATAATTGACATAAGAATTATTTATATTATACCTATTTTATTAAAAAAAGGTGTGAAATATAATTGAGGTGGCAATTTTGTAAATATATTAAAATTTTTAGTTTTAGCGGTAACCTTCAAAACCTGATTTTAAGGATAAAAAGATGTTAAATATGAGAAAAAAGAAGGTGGCAAACTTGTAAATATTATTTTATACCTTATTTTAAGAAAAAAAGGTTTGAAACAAAGAAAATGGCTAACTTGTAAATATTATTCCAAACCTAATTTTAGAAAAAGGGGCATTATCTCTGTTTTTTTTTTGAAGAAATCAAAATAACAAATTAAAATTGACACGCGAAAGAATCGAACCATAGACCTTAAAAGCATTATACTCTAATATTTCAAGTCATCACCATTAAGTCTCTCACTCTCACTATTTTCCTGCAACTAAAACTCCACAACAACAAATAATAACAAATAATTATGATAATTATATAATTAAAAAACAGAAAAAGGAAAACTCAGTGCCAAATCTCACCTAGAAACTTTAGTCGATCACTACCAAAAAAAAAAAAACTTTATCGATACAACCATTCATTCTATTTCTAGGTACACATCAATCGATCTTCAACCTCTTCCGTTCCTATCTCTGGTTCTTCTCTCCCATGTCATCAAAGCCTTCAATCGAACTCCGGTCCCCTTTCTCAATCAAACCCTTCAATCTAAGTCTAATGTTCCTCGATCAAACTCTCACGCTTTCCAGTTTCACAATCACTATCCAATTTCACAATAATTCTCCAATTCCACGGTCGAATCTCCCGTCCCTACGGTATTCAGTTCCTCAATCAATCAGAGCTAAGGTATTCAATTCATTCATCTGTTATTGTTTTATTGCATTCAACGATCAAGTTTCTTAATCGATCAATGCACGTTTGTTATATCTTCTGTTATACACGATTTAGTTTACTCTTCATTCGGTAGTTACACGTTTTAATTGATTCATACAATTTTTTTTTTTTACTTTATATGTTTTCCTTGGTTATGGTCTTTGTATTGTGCAATTATGAATGATGTCTTTATGAAAAAATTAACAGCTTTTGGTTTATTGACATAGAAAAATAACAGTTTTTTTTATGTGAGTGATTTGGGTTGTTGAGGAGATAAAGGTTTTGTCTTTGATATGGTTTTGGCTAGGCTGAATTTGTCACCTTGTATGTTTTATGATTGGTGTTGGGATTCGATAGATTACTTGAAGATGTAGGCTTTGTTTGGTTTTTTTTTTCGGCTAGTTTTTGGCAGGGAGTTTATTTAATGTTGTTAGGGAGTTGTGTCGTTGTTTGTGTGTCTTCAGTTGGTGGAAGTGTGGTTCTTGGTTCCAAGCTTCGAATGCTCAGGTTTTGTTTGTTGGTGCTGTATTTTCCTTTGTTCTGCTGGCATCATTGTGAGTTGTGCACCCTCGCAATCCACATCCATCTAATGACAAAACACAAGAAACGTAAGTTCTGAATCACACACAACTTTTTGCAATTTCGTCCCTCTCCGCTCCGAATCATGCTCTGTTGCGGTCATGTATCTACTTGTCTGCTGCTTTGTTCGATATATTTTGCTTCTAATGAACATTTTCTGTTTTAATAATTGAGTGCCACTCCATTTACATTCAAAATTTGATCTCAGATGTTAGAAGGGAGGCATACAAGTAAGTAATAAGAAGGTAATCATACTGTCAACATAATGAATCGTTCAAATTACTATTTATATTGTTTTTCTTATATCCTAATGATGTTTTTGGAAAACCATTTGTGTTTGTCTTTGCAGAACCAGGAATACCTTTTTTGGCTTTGATAAATTCCGATCACTACATTTGGTGGGTGATACAATTTTAATGTATGATTTTCATTAGTCATTACTTTAGATTCCTATGATTTTAGCACTTACACTTGCAAGTTAAATATATATTTTTTAAGTTTAAGTTGCATTGAAGTTTCATAAAAATTTCAAGTTGGGTTTAGTCACATAATCCATGGATCCTTGCACTACATCCAATGGATAGAAACATGATAGCATGATAAAAGCTATATATACTCTTGAAATTATTTAAACTTTCTTATTTGTGCTCTTTTTTTACTTCCACAATCTTTTCATGTGGCTAATATATTACCTTTTATAGTTACCCTCCTTGTAAATGATTTGTATTATAGAGAGTGTGTATACTTCTTAAGTGATTGTTTAATGAAATTGCCATGTCACCCACAAAGTTTTATACATATAGTATACCATACAACTTATAATACATGATTTGCACATTAGTGCAATGGTTGTATGTCTCTTTATATGTTGACCCCTCATAAAACTATGTCAAACTCTATCACTGATTGTGGTTTAAATATCATTCTCTTGATATTTTTTTGGTGAATAGGATTTTTTTTTCTTCTCTTGATTGATGCAAAAATGTTAGGAATTAAGATTACGGCACTCCTTTTTTTTTT
>Ga0228711_1005136_pt1 | contig 19983 bp, 9 predicted proteins | sample MedpolnodulmetaG_2_FD_177996 | JGI IMG/M metagenome (GOLD analysis project Ga0228711, IMG submission 177996) | Root nodule microbial communities from Medicago polymorpha collected in Santa Monica, California, United States - brown nodules | ecosystem: Host-associated > Plants > Roots > Nodule... | reverse complement strand
CCCCCGTCTTGTGATTTTTCTCACCTTCATAATCCTTGTGGATACGATATTCTACTTACAATTTATTACTTGATAATCGATTTGATACATTTGCCTAAATCCGACTATCACAACATCAAACATTTAGAGATCAAACAAACATGTATACATACACACATGAGTTTTCTTACCTAGAAGCGTTTTGATACACAAAGCAACTTCAAGCTACTTGAGTAAGAATCAGTTTGAAATTCAGATAGCAGTCTTAGCAATTTGTGATTTTTAAATGGAAGTGTAATTTTTATAAAGAGTTGTATAGTTAATTATGATTTTAAACAAGGATTATCAATTTTACCTTCATACTTCAATCAGTCATTTCATTGTGTTTTTTTAATTTGATGAATACAATACCAACTTAACACCTTTGCTTTTCTAATACTAACTTGACATTTTAATTGAGGTAATGACTATTCTGATTCTAAAACTTCATTTTGCATAGAGAGAACTTTACAATTTCTTAAAAGATGTGCATCAGAAATTTAAACTATTACTTTTCTCATCATATTAGTTTTTCATACATTCTATTAGAATTCTAAAATCTAAATACCGATCGGATTCTATAATTTGAATCGTATAAAATACGTGAGAAATCAATAGAGTGGTAAAAAGATGTTAGAAATTTATTCTAATTTACATCTGATATGTTTTAAAAAGATAAATTTTTGGCCTATCTCAATATATGTATAAAGATATTTTTAGAAATGTAAAGGAATATTTAAAAAGTGTAGGAGTATATTCATCATGCGACTTTTATTTTTATATTGTATCTGAAGGAGAAATTCATAACTAAAAGTTCTTGACACATTGAGATAAATAGATGCCGCCGAAGAAAGGAAAATGGTTTGGACAAGCACTTCATTCCTTTGGGAAATCCAAAGGTGTAAGGGCGGCCCACCGACGACGTTGTTTATGTCCCTTTTCTTGTCCTTTTTACGACCTTTCATTTTCTCTTTTATATTCTTTATTCTTCCTTGATTTATCCAAGAAATTGTCAACACGATACCCTACTTTAATATTATTTCATTGTGTGCGACTAAAAAAATATTATTATATATATACATCATTATAATATTCTTATGATCATAATCTTTCAGAGTTTGGCTAACAGTTACTTCATTCATATTTTACTATAAGCCTTTTGATATTTTCAAAAAAAAGTTGTTAGTGATTTACAAAATTATTTTTATTAATGATATGGAAAAAAGAGATTAAAATAATGGAAAGAAAAGATAGGAAAAAATAATAAAGATATGGAAAAAAAAATCATTAGTAATGCATTGATATTGTAAAACGAGTTATAATCAAACCAAACCAATTTTTTTTTCTTTATAAAATGACTTGGACTAAAATATGGAGGGAGTATTATTTTATGGATTTTTTTCTAATATGGTTATGATGCAATGATGAACTCATAGATGACCATACTAAAGTATAAATTTGATGTCCTTGTGAGCCTATCTCAATTGGTAAGGACAAATACATAATATATGTATGTCTGGGGTTCAAACCTCGACCACCACTAAAAAAAAGAGCATAAATTCTATAGTCTATTAAGGTTAATTCACTTGGTAAGGAGCTTGTCTATATCTAGCAAAGATGTGAGTTCAACTTCCGTTATCGATGTGAGAACTTTATTGATGGATAGTTTGTGAGTATCTTTATATATGTTATTGAGCTTTGAGGTGTGTTTCAACCCCGATGAATCCTGAAATCCAACTCACCTAAACTTTTTTCAATTAAAAAAATTTTATATTATTTGTCTTCTACCAAAAATATATATTATTTGTATTGTTGTTGATTTGTAAGAATTTTTTTTTTTATTAGCAATAAGAAATTTTATGACATGTTAAATTATTTCAATATCAAGAGTATGCCTTTAAAACCCTTTTGATTATTTTTTGGTTACATTTAAAACTTTTTGATTTGGTCGCAAGTTTAGTCCTCCTATTTTCATTCGTTTATGGAATTGATTTTCCTTTTAAGATCAATTTTTTTTTTCTCATTCAAGTTTTTAGAACCAAAAAGTATTTATGGACCTTCTCTTTATTGACATGACATAAAATCTGTATATTATAAATTGATTTGAATGATATCACATCATAAGATTTTATGCCACGTCAATAAAAAATTGCCACATCACTATATTCTGATTCATAATCCTAGGGAACCAAAAACTTTTTTATTAAAAAAAGGACCGATTTTACTAATGAAAATAAGTTAACCAAAATTGCAATTAATCGAAATCCCTTCTTGCGTTCATATTTATTTTTATTTATTAGAAAAAGTTTAGATGAGTTGTATCTTGCTTTCAAGATCTAAAAAAACCCCAAGACTAAATGAGTTAAATCTTTAAACGTAAAGGCTTTACATAGTACACAAAATTTAAACCCACATCTATATGCAATATGAATTGAATATTTATCAACCGAATCAATCTTCATCGATCTTATTTCTTATTCTCTTACATTATTTTAAATATGATGCACAACTTGCTTATTTATTCTTAAAAAATAGTTTTAATTTTGATATTTTCTGTTTATATTAAGCTCTTGTAATATTTAGTTCATGTTGATATAGTTTGAAAAATATGAATTGAAATCACACTTTTAGAGATTAAAATCAACATAATTCACATACTATAATGAAAATATAAACTAAATATTATAGAGACCAAAACCAAAATAATTAGGGAGAAAAGTAAATGATTATATTTTCATGGATTAAAACTAATAATTCTTTTAAAAAAATAATATTTAAAACAAAAAAAAAGTTGGAGAAGAGGAAATTTTATTAATAATTGTGACACTAATTATCATATTACAACTGTTAGGTGGGATTTAAACTCTTTCCTTTAGGGTTATAAAGTTACTCTCTAACTATTGAAAACCTCTTAGAATAAAAATTAAAAGTTAAAACAGTCATAAAATCATCATCATTTTTCCTGAAAATTGAAGAGTTAATAAAAAAATAGAAAATATTTTTCATATTACAGTTGTACCGTTATTATTTAGGTGCAAGTTCCACCTGGTTCCAAGCAACCTATTTGCCTGTATAATAGCTCATAGTATTATTTCCTGTTTATAGGTGATTTTTTTTTATTGCAAAGGTGGGTACAAAAAAGAACCTTGTAAATAGATGGGCCGGCCCAAATAAAGTGGGGTCTACTCAAACAGTTTTTGTCCTCTATTGCAAACAGTTAAAACAGGTTTATAAATGACAAAAAATAGGCCTCTGAGAATCCAGCACACTCTCTTAACACTACATGAAATGACATAATCAAAAACAAACTCCCAATCACACTCTTGGAATTAAGTGTTGTCTCTTCCTCCCATATTTTTCTCATAAAATTTGTACTCTTTTACATTCCTTCTAAATAAAAAGAGAGAAAACATAGACATTGCTCTTTCCATAAACCAACCATAGTCCACAAGACTAGTATATGCTTAGAGCCTAAGTGAAAAACTCATCGATCACTTGCTTCAGTTTTAGAATGCAAAGAACAAAAAGCATTTTCACATAATAATAGCTTGTCTTATTTTTGTTCTATTGAGAGTGAGCAAAGAAATTTAACAAATAAAAAAGGGAGGGAAAAAAATGATCAATTCACTTTGTGGAAGCTCAAATTCCCTCAAAGAAAAATGTCTTCAACACAATTCTTCAAATCAAACAAATACACACTCAAAGAAAAATGCTCCAAATTCTTGTGGTGATTTAGAGCAAATTAATGTTCTAACCCCACAAAGCCTTAACTTACCATCTCTCAAATTTGACTTAGATGGTGATGTGGAAGTCCAATCACCAGATAGTTCAATGTGGGAAGCATTTTTCAATGACCATTTAGATAATGATTTCATGATATCATCACCAATTAGAAACATTAACCCTAATTCACCACAAGCTTCTACTTACAATAATTCTAACTATAACTATGCTCAAGGCATGCAAATTCAAAGCCTATCAGGTTGTTCACCACCTCGTTTTGCATCACAAATTGGTTCATTAAATAGTAATAACCAACAAAAAGGGAAAGGACTTAGTCCACTTCATAGAGTATTTAATTCACCAAATAATCAATATATGCAACATGTTGAGAATCTTTCATTGCCAGCTATTGAAGAGTTCTTGGAAGATTTTCAAGGTGATGTTGATCACTTTTCATCAACAAAGGTTTCTTCTGAATGTTTTGACATGGAAACTCCAATATCAACAATTTTGGATAGTTTAACAATGCAAAATTCTTCAAGCTATTGTGGTTCTGTTAATGAAGAATCCACTCTTTTACATGGTGGTAATTCTTCTTCTCAACTTTCTCAAGAGAGTGATATTTATCATCAAATGGGATCTATGGCTAGTGCTTCTCTTTCACAAGCTTTACAACAAGAAAGGTACCAAGAGAAACATCAAAAGATGCAAGCACAACAACAGAGTCTAACAGTTCCTATTCCAATTGGAATTGAGCAGGTAATAAAATCTTTCCTTTGTCTTTCTTCACCTAAAATCTTAATTAATTCAAATTTGAAGTTTTTTTTAATCCCCTCCCTAACTGAATAAATTAACATAATCAATAGACAATCTACCATTTATTATCAATTTTACTAATTCACTTGATTGTCTAAAGCAGTGGCGGAACCGGAAAAAAAAAAAGCTCGGTTAGTATAATATATAAACACAAATTAAATTTGTAATAAGCATTAAATACGAAGTTGAAATGACGGAGTTTGCCTAAAAAGTTAAGGTGGAAACTTAAATAATTACATATTTAACAACTACTATAAATTATGAAACTTTTTTTTTGTACATGACAACCGTTATCTAAGAGAATTTTCAGTTGACAGGACAATATGCGAGAGATTTGAAACTCATGCAAATTTGAAGGTATATAAGCCTTTGCTAACATGTCAAGTATAAACATCACAAAAATCATGTATGCCACTTTAGAAACCGCGGAAAACTATAACCGTTGAAAAAATGTTTAAAGTCTTGCAAAATAGACCTATAATTGAATTATTTAAATTTTTTCGGGTGGGCCACTACACTACTTTGCGGGAATTTGGATCAGTCGAAACTTAAAATCGACACAAAATTGTATAAAATTTCGCAAAATAGACCTATGATCGTTAATTTTTTAATTTTTTCGGGTGGACCGTAGCCCACCCCTAGCCCATGAAGGGCTCCGCCACTGGTCTAAAGTCATGATTGATGTGGCAATGAAAATTATATTATAAGATGTGCATCCAAAAAAAGTTCACAAGGTCATGCATAACAATGTTGTGTCTTTTACGTCTATGAACGTTGTATTAATGATATTGGTTATGTCATCCAAAAAGAATAGCGGTGCAACTTATTGCCCGCTTGCCTTCCATTTCTGTATTAACCATTTAATACTTGATGTACATCTGAATCATCATGATCTAGACAAATATATTTAATGAAATTTAAAAGATTTATTTTTATGATTTCTGAACTTAAAAGCTATATATCTAATATATGTAGGAGCAAGACAGTGGACTTCAACTAGTGCACTTGCTTCTAGCTTGTGCTGAAGCAGTGGCAAAAGGGGAATACATGCTAGCAAGAAGGTACCTACACCAGCTCAATAGAGTAGTAACACCACTAGGTGACTCCATGCAACGAGTAGCTTCATGTTTCACAGAATCTCTAAGTGCAAGACTGGCTGCAACCCTAACAACCAAGTCATCGTCAACCAAAAAGTTAACAGCAGCATCGTTATCATCGTCATCCTCATCATCATGTTTATCTACTTTCCCATCAAACCCTATGGAAGTACTCAAGATCTACCAAATTGTCTACCAAGCTTGTCCTTACATCAAATTCGCACACTTTACCGCTAACCAAGCCATTTTCGAGGCGTTTGAGGCAGAAGAACGTGTCCATGTCATCGATCTTGATATCCTTCAAGGCTACCAATGGCCTGCATTCATGCAGGCATTGGCTGCACGGCCCGGAGGTGCTCCGTTCCTCAGGATCACTGGAGTAGGGCCGTGCATCGAATCGGTTAGCGAAACCGGACGATGCTTAAGAGAGTTAGCTCATTCTCTTCGTATCCCCTTCGAGTTCCACCCCGTTGGAGAACAACTTGAGGATCTTAAACCGCACATGTTTAACCGCCGTGTAGGAGAGGCTTTAGCGGTGAACACCGTTAACCGTCTCCACCGTGTTCCCGGGAATCATCTCGGGAACCTGTTGTCCATGATAAGAGACCAAGCACCAAACATAGTGACACTTGTGGAGCAAGAAGCAAGCCATAACGGGCCGTACTTTTTGGGCCGATTTCTCGAGGCTTTGCATTACTACTCGGCAATTTTCGACTCCTTGGACGCCACTTTTCCTGTGGAGTCAGCACCAAGGGCAAAGGTGGAGCAGTATATATTTGCACCGGAGATTCGGAACATCGTGGCATGTGAAGGTGAGGAGAGGATAGAAAGGCATGAGAGGTTGGAGAAATGGAGGAAGATAATGGAAGGGAAAGGGTTCAAAGGAGTGCCTCTAAGTCCTAATGCAGTGACTCAGTCTAGGATATTATTGGGTTTGTATTCATGTGATGGTTATAGGTTAACTGAGGATAAAGGTTGTTTGTTGCTTGGGTGGCAAGACAGAGCCATTATCGCTGCTTCTGCATGGCGATGCTGAAAATTAGTTTCATATCTTTTAATTTATTTGTATTATGTATTTGATAATTATATATCTTGTTGCTTATATATATGTTGTTTAATTTTATTATATGTCTTAAATTATATTATTATTCATCGATGGTAGGTACTAGGTAGGTTCATATATGATGGGAAAATGAGAGTGGAAAATGCTTAAATTTGTTTAATTTAAGTTAAATTGTAGAAAATGAAATCCAGATTGATGCAAAAAGTGCAACAAATTTATTTGTCAATAGATTGATTTGGTTCTGAATAATTTAGCAAAATATATAAATCCTAATCAATTTTTTTTTGTTCTCCTAAAAAAAAAGAATGTTAAAACAATTGTTGAAATTTCAAAAGAAGTGTAGTTAAATATTGTCATTTTATTTAATAGGTTGGTAAGAGATCATATAGTGAATATATGTTGGCCAATTCATTTTCCTTAGATATTATCCAAACTTTGTTTTTATCTTGATTGTTATTATTGATCGAACACCACGTTAATTCTTTCAAACCAAATGGCGAATATGTCAAAACCATATAGGGTTTTCATCTAACATTTTCATCCACTATCTGATCACAATATGGTGAAAATTATGATAAAAAAGAAAGTGTTGTAGTAGCATATCTGAGAGCAACTGCTAAGTCAGCACAACCTTCTGGAAGTCTCAAAGTGCATGTAATGTAGTTTCAGGTAATATATTACATGGAGAATACAAATTGGAGTATACACTTTCACAAGATTATAAGCAGATCGAGTACTAAATTCTCCATTAGAAGTGAACTACCAAATGAAATTATTTTCCCCGACCTCAACTCTGAGAGGCATCGTACTGGAAAATTAGATTTGTGATTCAGATTATTAATAGCGATTAGGGAATTCTTGAATCCTCTTTGTCTTTGTTGAAATTAACTTAAGAAACAAACAAATGTGTTGTGTCTACTTGTGATTTAACGAAACCAATAGATAAACCTCATACGAAGCTTCTCACAACAACTATATGTCGGACTAACCAGGTTATGTACAACGTTGTCCAAAGAAAAGAGTAATAACAGTTAGATTTCAAACTTGAATTTTAATAAGCAATTTAAGAAACAAGTGATTAGAACAGTCAAATAATTGATATAATTTCGGATTGTCAGTGCCTACTTTTAATCTACGGATCATTCTTCAAGATTATAATTCAGATTAACCAATTGAAAAAAACATTAATGAACATGCATGGACTAATTTAAATCGGGCACAATAAAAACATAAACTGAATGACAAACTTTATTAATAATATTGAACAAATAAGACGAGGTTCATATTGGAACCATAATAAATAGGTTTAGTTTCTCGTGGCAACATACATCTTAACAAAACAATAGAAAAACATACCCTAGAGAGAACAAGAGAAAGAAGAAATCCTGCCTTGAAGTTCTGATGCTTGACCCTTGCCTTAAACCCTCAGTGTTTTGAATGAAGTGCAAGGGTCTCTATTTATAGCAAATGATTACTTAGGGCTTAAGAGAAGAAAACTGAGTTATTTGCACTGATCCAACTTGGAAAACAAGTTGCGTGCAATTTATGTCCATAGATGGCACCTACCAGGGCGCAAATGGCACTTGAGGCAGCCCCTGAGGTGCGAAATCTTGCACTTTTCTCCCGTTTTCGATCGTTCTTTCGTCTTGACACTCCCATGAACTTGAAATGAATTTTCTTCATTTTGTATTGTCTTCAAAAACCTTCTAAGAACCACTGATTTCAAAAATCCTTGATTGTTCACGTGATGATTTTATTCGTCAATTTACATGATTTCTCAATTCAAACACATACGGAGTTGCATGATCTTCGATAAAGTGAATTAGCGAGGGGACTGGACTACTCCTGTTTAGTAGGAGGAACTAGTATAAATTACTTTGTGTCTTTCTTCTCTCTCTGACTCTTTATCTTTAATCTACGTGTTATTTATTTCCACTGCATTCAGACTTTGAATTAGAATCTGCAACATCAGATTCTGCCTAGATTTGTTCTTAATACTTAGAAGAAGAAATCGAATAAAAGACTCACACAATTCAACCCCCCTTCTTGTGTGTTTTTCTCACCATAAAATAAAAACGGGAAAACTATCATAAATTTTTGAATTGTATAATCCAAAATGTTTAAATATAAAAGATGTGTTCAAGACCTAGCAGAAGTTCGCCACCTTTATCAACAAATACTCCATACACCTCCAAAAACACACAAGTCTGGGCGAAAACGTGATTTGGAGTAGCAATCTAGTCATCATTTTTGTTTGAATGCAAAGGTAATGTTTATATAAAACCTCCCTCATTTGATTTCTATGCGCTTTATTTTTTATCACGTAAATGAATATGTACTGGCACTATTCAGATTCTAAAATATGAAGACCAGCACGTTGATTCTGTTTCAATAATCTGAAAACCACCAATATAGAAATTGGTTCCATTTTCTGACCATGTTTTTGCACAGTTTCAGTAATGGATGTTCCTGTTGATGCCTCCAATGAATTGTCACCTGAGATTGAACCACCTATTGTGTTGCCAGTTGTTGAACTTGAAGTTATAGATGATTCCGGAAATGCCAAAGCCGAGGATCCTCCACTGAAAGTTGACATTCCTTTCGGTGATGCGAAAGTATAGGATGCTCCTCCAGTTGTTGTACCTCTAGATGTTGTTGTTTCTATTGATCATCAAGAAAATTTTACCATGAAACAAAAGTTTTCTACATGAAACGATTTGTTGGAGTGGGTTCGAGAGGAAGCAAGGAAGCTAGGATTTTCAACTGTTATCGGTAAATCAGATAAAGGTGAAAATGGCAGAAATGCATGTGTTACAGTGATATGCAAAAGAGGAGGTTCATATACCAAGCAGAAGAAATTGTCGGGGCGCAAAATATCTAGTTCGGTTAAATGTGAGTGTCTGTTTCGTGTGAGAGGTTATTTCTTGATTGTTGGTGATTTGAGCCTTAAAGTTCGTGACGGTAGACACAATCATGAGATGGCAGTTGTGTTGAAAGGTCACAAACTGCATGATGTCTCAACCAAAATGAAAGTATATACCTTCATGAGTTAACATACTCAAATGTTCCTCCGAGGCAAATTCTTACAAATTTAAGGGAAAGGAACAATAGAACTTCAACTAGATCAAGCATATTTATAATTGGTTGAGAATGAGTATGTGTATCATTGTAGGAAGTATCCCGATTCCGATGATGTCAGTGATATTTTATGTGCGCAATCAAATGGTATTAAGTTGTTTAACATGTTCTCTATGGTGCTTATATTGGATTCCACTTATAAGACAAACAAATACCATCTTCTATTGCTTGAGTTTTTTGGTGTCACTTCTACCGAGTACACGTTCTCTATTGCATTTGGTTATATGAAGTCTGAGAAGGAAGATAAGGTTAGTTGGGCTCTTGAGAGGTGTCGTAATCTGTTGTATTCCAAATATATTTCAACCAAAGTAGTTGTCACTGATCGGAACCATGCTTTGATGAATGATGTGGATATTGTTTTCATAAAGGCTAGTGCTTTGTTATGTGAGTATCACATTGAAAGAATATATAGATAATTGCAACCGGTTCAAAGTTGTACGCGACAAGTTTCTTAAATTTTTGGAATATGTTCAAAATACAATTTTGGGTCAGGTGAAGGAGGAGGTTGTGTAGTTTTGGGTCAATAAAGTCATGCACATAGGGAATAATACAACAAACAGCTGAATCTGCACACATCCGGTTGAAAAAGTATATGACTAGTAGTATGGTTGATCTATGTTGATTATCATGTTTGAAAATAGGTTCAAAGGAAAGTTGTTGTGGTCTATGTTGATTAGAAACATATCAAGGAACAATTTTCATTATCTCTCAAACGAGGTTGATTGAGTAGTTATGTGTGGTACATATAAATCTAAGTGTAGTTGTTTAATTTTCAATATTTATCGATTGTCGTGCGCGTGTACGATTGCATTGAAGATCAAGAACAATACCCCCATTTGTTTGGATGAAATTCACAATCACTGGAAGAGGTTGTGGTTCGAGTATGAAGGTGATCCTAAAGATAGAAAGGAAGACATCTCTCTATTACCAGAATGGGATTTGCTTCAGGTACTTTTTCCTTAAAACTGTATTTGTTTCTACCCAGTTTTTGTACAGTCAGTTTCGAAGACATCAAGAAGCACCAATTTCAAAGGGTATTTGAAGATTGGGGGAATGGTTGCATAGGTATTGAAGAACTTGGGTAGTTTCAAGAAATTCTTATAGTCACATTGTAATCAAACATTCATATTCTGGTGGAAGTCCTTTGGTGGAGACGTTTTCCATCAAGAAGAGTAGATGTAGCCTGAAGCGAGTACGAAAGGGCGTACTACTATAAATCTTGGTGTCTTTTGTCTTCCGTATCCTCTTTAATTTTGATTAATTAAGTATGTGCTTACTTCATAAATTGATAAAATAGAAATTAAGTGTGATCTAGGTTTATCTTATTAAAAGGAGCTGGAGATTTAAAAAAAAATAACAAGACTCTGTTATTTTTACTGTGCCCTTACTCTGTCAAATCAAAAAGTGCATGGAACACTTGAAAAAGGCAACACAATTTACCCCCCACCACACACCCACTCACTTTCATGGTTGCAACTGACAGCCGGAGGGTAATGAACCCACACCTCTGAGAGAGTAAGACCCCACATGCACCAACCCTTCTGATTAGTAGGTGCAACTTGACAGGTAGTAAAACCCGACGAACTCATCACTTAGATAGAAGGCGTTGAAAATTGAATAATGCTTGACCATTAATTGTCTAATAAATGCTAGAGGGGATTTAAAGAATCCTAACCGCCACTAACATTCTGCAATCAAAAACCAAGTTAACTCATAAACTCTTGCTCTGCTGCAAACAGACTTTCTTGCAACCTCCCTATCTTTTATTTTTATTTTATTTCTTTATTTACTGTTTTCTGTTCTCAAATAAGTAACGTGAATTGCCTAGTTGAAACTACAATCCTCGTGGATACGATACGATACTTTACTTACAAATTATTACTTGGAAAACAATTTGGTACACTTGCCTAAATTTGACCATCAACCTTATCTTAAAAATGAATTCGTTATAGAATATAGAAATAGGTAGGAAATATCTAGGATTGAACATTATGATGAAAACTTCAATACAATGGCGCTTTATAATATCTGAAATCTAAATCAAACAACCATTGTGTTAAACCAACTTATTTCTCTTCATTTAATCAAAACTACAAATTAGATTGGTAATTAATTTAAATCTTTGTGGATCGATATTTTTATTACTCGACAGAAATGTGCACTTGCGAAAACCTATAACTTATATATTAGAAAAATATTCTACAAATAAAATATATATATTAGAAAATTAACATGTAATGTATATATAAATCATTATCTATTTTTTTTGAGGGAATATAAATCATTATCTATGTATACTTTTAATTATTTTTTTAAAATTTCTCTTATGATTAAAACATCTAATTTGAGAAAAAAATTAATAATCTTTTAATGATATAAAAATCATAAAAAAAACAAAATATTTTAATTTCGTTAATGATATAATTTTTGCTACAACTTAAAAGTCAAAAGAAGTCCCCTTAAAAAAAACAGTCAAAAGAAGTCATTAATTAAATGCTAATTTTATTACCCGCTTAATGCTATTTTTGTACCAACTTTTCTTTTAAGGAATTTTTTGACCAACTTAATTGTGTTCATAACGACATAAATAATTTGATAAAAAAATAAGAATCTAAATAATTTACTATAGTTCTATATATTTATTACTTTCCATCAAAGTGATATTTCAAATTCATTAATGTAGGAAAAATAAAGTATTACTATTATTGTTAAAGTTGACCATGTTTATTATTATACTTGAATTGACTAAATAGTAATTTTGTAAGAAAATTTAATTACGAAACACCTTTTCGATTCACTTTATTTAATAATTATACCCCTAGTATAGATATATAAAATGCTAACTGTGTTGAAGAAGAGAGACATAATATTATTTGTCTAGTAGAATATCATTTAGGATAAAAAAAACTTGAGAGATATTTCAAAATGTTGAAAAGAGGCTTCACTGCATAATCACTTAACAACACTTTTTTTTTTCTTTTTTATTTAGTGTCTAAAGAATATTTTGTATTAAACAATATTTTGAAGTACATCTCAGATCCAAACCCATCTTAATCAAATGCATATGTCCCCTTACTCAATGTCTTGAAGTGTGTAATATGTAAATAGGTTTTGATCGATTCCCTTTTGATCCATCATCTCCCTCAAGCCTTTTGGGGCATAAACAAAAATAAGTGAATTGTAAGTAACCAAATTTGGTACTAACCTCTTCGCTAGCACATCATAAAAAAAACATCACAACTCAGAAATCCAGTTTTCCCTTACACCAATAAATGCATTATATGTAATCAAATCGGGTTTACGGTCCTATTTCTCAAGCACATGGACAGTTTCCTTTGAAAAAAGGAAGTGCTTATGGTCATGACTAACTTGAGCCTAAAACCCAATTTAATTAAGGGAAATGCTAACCGGTGCCTCCGGGGCACTGGTTAAGGATATGAAAAAGGAAATTATATAGTAGTTAATGCATTGAAATTGTGTAATTAATTTATAATAAAGTCAAAAACAGTTTCCTTTTAACCAATGCCCCGTGGGCACCGGTTAGCAGGACCCTTTAATTAACTATATAATGCATTATTAATACAGGATAAAGGAAAACTAGATTGTGAGATAGTTTTAAATCTTTTCATTTATTAATTGATAGCCAACAGGTTCATGCTTAAACTTCTTATATATAATTCACTTATTTCAGCTTGTGCCTCATAGAGCTTGAGGGAAGTGGGACCAAATTTGTTGAGGGAGATGGAAGAGAAAAAGATTTGTTCACAAGAGTCGAGAAATTAGGTTATGCAGTGGCACACTTGGAGAATACTCAATTTACACAACAACAAAAAAGATTGCTACTCCGATATTTGGTGATGGAGTTCGGTTTAATTGTGCATACGTCTCATGTAACTAAAATATAAACTTTACGTTTAGTGTTTTTTGTGTCACTTTCAATTAATTGTTTTTTAGGTGGATGTAAATAGCTAGAAGTCACTTTTAATTAATTGTTTTTAGGGGTGTAAATAGATATTAGTGTTCTTTGTGTCACTTTCAATTAATTGGTTTTTAAGTGGGTGTAAATAGCTAGTAGTCAGTTCAATCAATTGTAAATAACAATAAGGTGAGTGTGAATAATTTGATAAAATCTAAAAAACTTGATGTAGATTATCAAGAGAGTGTTGATTGTTAACTTACTCCTTAATGGTTTTAAGTAGATGTAGATTGTTAATTTTCTCTTTAATGTTTTATGTAGGTGTAAATTCCTTCAAAAAAAATGTGGGTGAAATTAGCACCCGACACACACACATATATATTTGTGTGTGTGAGTGAACGTCTAATATAGACCGGACTAAACGTGGACCTCACTACTTTTAATAAAATTCATATTTATTCCCTTTTTTTTTTTACAAAGTTTATTCCCTATTTTTTATTAATGCTAAATTCACTTCTGCATTAAAAATGTTAAAGATTCATCTTTGGATCATTTTTTAGAGGTCTATATTAGATTGTGTGTCTCTATATATATGGACAATCTACTATGGACCTTTATAAAATGGTCTGATGATTAACCCTTACATTTTTAATATTAAATGAATTCTATAATGATAAAATAATAGAATAGATATAATATTTTATTATATTTTTGAAAAATACCGAGATGTCACCTTTAGAGCCGCTATATAGACCAGCGAAAACATAGGTACTCAAGCGTTCGTATTTCCACTCATTTTACTGCGCTAACGCGTGTAAATTATGAATGGTGTTTTATATGAAATTTTGATTTAGATTAAAATTATAAGTACAAATTTTTGTGACTTTCAAATTTTAACAAACCCAAGAAACCATGTTTATTTTTTTCAATAACAACTGAAATTTAACAAATATAATATAAATTGTTATCTTTTTTAATACCACCTGGCACCAACAATATAACATTAATATAGGAAAATTTGTTTAAGTGTATAATTGAAATTATAAAAATTCAGCCTAAAGTCTCTATCCCCTTTATATATAATATTGATGATATTGTTTCTATTGTAGTAGGATATATTCTATTTTAATGGGATTTAATTTTTTTAATTAAAATTTAAGCCAATATTATTAAATGATAAAATAGTAAATAAAATATTTTAAACGAATGTTAAAATAGGTAATGAAAAAGTCAGTCCAGACTCATGTATTTTAAACCTATTTTCTTTATTTATACTATATATAAATAAAATGCTTTAAATACATAAGTTTGACCTGACTTTTTCATTACCTATTTTACCCTCCATTTAAACTATTTTGTTTACTATTTTATCATTTAATAATATTGTCTTAAATTTTAATTTAAAAAAATAAATTCCAATAAAGTAGGAAATATCTCACTACAATAGGAACCATACTATCAATATTATATATTATATATGAAGAGGGTTGAGATTTTTGGCTTAATTTTTTATATTCCAATTATAACGGTAAACAAATTTTCCTATATTATTGTTATATTGTTGGTGGTATTAAAAAAGATAAGAATTTATATTATAGTTATTAAAGTATTGTTGTTAATGAAAAAGATAAACATGGTTTTTTGGGTTCGTTATAATTTGAAAGTCATAAATATTGGTACTTATAATTTTATTCAAAATCAAAACTCCATATAAAATATTATTCATAATTTACACGTGTTACAACAATAAAAAGAGCGGAAAGACAAGCACGTGAGTACCCGTCTTTTCGATAGTATATATAGTAAAAATATAGGGTGCTAACTTACTTCTATTTAAAATCAATGAAGGAGTAAGTTAGTAAGTCTACTACCACTTGCTTTATACAAAAAAAATTAAATTATGTGTTTAATAAACACTACTTTAACGAACATACATTACTGTAATTTACATTTTTTTAATAACTTCTTTTTGGTTGAAAACATTGTGTTTTTAACATAACTAAATCTGTAACTGTCATCTTTTGCAATTTCTTATTTTTTTTAGTCAATTACTATCAAAATTTTATATAAAATATCGTTCATAATTTATATGTATTAGTACAAATAAAAAGAGCGGAAATACGGAGTATATATATAGGGTGCTAACTTCTATTTCAAAGCAATGAATAAGTAAGTTAGTAGTCTACTTCCACTTACTTTTTACTAAAAATTAAGTTATGTGTTTTATAAACAATACTTTACATTACTGTAATTTACTTTTTTAATAGTTTGTTTTTGGTGGAAAACATTGTTTTTTTAAACATATCCTCAATCTGTAGCTTCCCTTTACTTGTTCACCAGCTTCACAAGTTAGCGCCTTTGGTGTCTCCTCCCCAACGAGTATTGTAGTTCCCTTTCGTTATACGACCTTTGTGGCGTTGCTTCCCCAAATATGGTGGTTTGTGAGATAAAGGTGGGATGATGCTCGAGCGTGAGGGAGGTTCGACGGACATACGCTGGTGCAGATGGGGTGACGAACATCTGCCTTGATGCTGTGCATGTAAGGCGGCGTGCTGTGGGTCAATTGGATCGCTTGCGGCGCCGCTACTACATGGGTGTTGTGTTCTCGTACTCGGTGGATCTAATTTTGAATGGCCATGGTGTGGTTGGACAGAAGTTTATGCCGGGTTAAGAGGTGGTTCTAGCGTTTTGTTAAGGACCAATTATTAAGGTCAATTTCATGGTGTTGATGGAGGTTGTTGCATGAGAAACGGCGGAGAAGAGGTGGTTGCATGGGAGGAAGCATCCTGTGTGGTTCTTGGTGAGACGCAACAAAATGAAACCCAAACAAAAGTTAAGAAAGAAAATAAAAATATTCAAACAAAACAAAGCAGAAATAAAATTTTAAAAAAATGCAGCAACCTTTTTTTTTTTAAGGAAGAAATTAAAAATGTAGTAACCTAAAGAATCGGTAACCGGATGTTTGCATATGACATGCGCCCCCAATTATAAAGCGTGAGATAGATGGAGTGTGTTTGAGCGTTTGCTATTAGCATTTCTCTTTTCATTTTTTGGCCAAACCCTAACTTTTGTCTCTTATTCATTAACTAGATATTTGGAGTAAGAATTCTTCAAAATGTCTAATGATATTAAAAAAAATATATATTAGAAACAGATCCTTAAAAAAATTAAAAATGGATTAAGATAAAAAAAAAAATATGTGCTACATGTAACAACCCGATTTTCGCTAGATTTATTTTAATTGATTTGTATATGTGTTTATATGTGCTTGTAAGTGATTAATTGCCTCTGTGTGTATTTTGGTTGGGATTATTAGAATTCGGTGTTAGAAGGGTATTTTAGTCATTTTGAACTTAGGGGTATTTTGGTCTTTGTGTGAGCGAGGGTAAATTAGTAATTCCACCGTATAGTTATTTAGTAGTGTTTTGGGTGGGAATAGTTATTTTCGCTAAGTTACTAGTAAATTGTGGTAATTAGTTAAGAGCCGATAACTATTCGTTATTTTTATCCATTAAGTGAGTAGAAACTTTGTGAATTGGTTAATGAGTGTTTTGAGCCCATTAAAACATTTAAGGGTTGAGTCCAATAGTGAGGAGCATATTTAAACTCTAGTCTTTGAGAAAATTAGGTCACATAGAATCATTTGTTCATTTTCACAAAACTTTTGAGAGAGGTAAAGAGAGAAAGAGCTAGAGGAGGAGAAAAAGGGTTTTGAAGAGAGAAGAACTTGGAGAGCAAGAAGAGGGTAGAGATTCAAGAGGGTGGAGTTAAAGTGAAGCTTAAGTTGGATTTGTACTCTATTGAGGTAAGGGGGATAGTGTTTTATCATAATCTTTTAGTATAATCTCTTTTCTACTTAAAACCCATAAGTGCTTAATTGTGAAAAGTGATTATTGTGAATTTAATTGTTGAATTTCGTGCTCATATTTTGATGCAATGTTTGAGTATGTGAATTTGATGATAATTAAGTTGTTGATGTTGAAATTACATGCTTAAGATGTATATATGTGAATACTTTGTATTTTGCTCCAAATTGGTGAAGCATGATATTGTTGTTGTTGGATTGTTGACGAATTCATGGTTAATTGTTGTTGTTGTTGATGATTGATGATATGGGTATTCATATTCATAGAGTTGTGGTGTGAATTTTAGTTGTTCTTGAGAGTTTTATGAAAAATGGGTGAATTGTTGATTTGTGTTGGAATGATGTTTTGACTTCAAGTCTGATATGATTTTGATTGTCTATTTAAGTACATAAACATTTAGACAAACTTTGGGGACATATTTGGGTGTTTGGGGATCAAAAATGGAATTTTGGTGTGAAAAAGGATGGTTTTCCCGAGAGGAAAACCAGAATTTTGAGTTGTTGTCTGGTGCAACTCGCGACGCGAGCCCGTGGCGAGTTGGACAGTGACATCATTCCTTGTTTCGTGTTCTTGTATCTTTTTCACACATTTCTATTTTGAATTGGCCTTTGGTGTAAACATTAAAGTTTTAGATAATTGTGTTAGCTTTCCAATGGTTTTAGTTTGACTTAAAAATGATTTTTAGATTTTGAGTTATGATGAAATACTCCAAGTAGGTCTCGGTAAAATTTTATGAAAATTCAGCATAACTATTTCTAAGTCAACCCTAAACTTATAGTTTGTTTCCAAACTTCAAAACTTGAGTATTATGAGTTCATTTAAGGTATTTAAGAGTATTTAACCTATGATATGATGGATCTAACTTGGTTTTGTTTTGAAAATGAATCGACTTTACATTGCAACGAGAGAAACGATACGAACTTTGCAAACTTTGAAATTAAAGTGAATTGGACTATGAAACGTTGATGTATACACCACTGCACTCATGCGATTTGTGTATTTGCTTAGTTGAGGCTTTCAAACGTGTTTGTTTTGTTTTGTCGGATAACTTGGAAAGTGGTAAAATGATACGAACTTGTCGTAATCATGTGATTCTTAGAATTGGCCTAGGATACTCATATGCCTAAGCTACTATGAACATATGTGAGTAGTTCATGTGTTTTGTTGAGGCATTTGATTATGTTTGCTTAGTTTTGGTTGAATGTCTTGAATGGTTTTCCTTGAAAATGTTAACTTTGATGAATCATGTTAATGATGTTGAACTTAATGACGGTGTTTATGTCTTTGGTTATGTTGATGAGTTGTGGCATGATAATCATGTTGTTGGTTGTTGTTGTGAATGATACATGTTAAATGTCGATTGTTGATTGTGAATTTATACATGCTTGATGTTGATTATTGGATGTGGTGATTGCTATGCAATTTGATGATAATAATTGTGGTGATTGCATATATGAAAGGTGTTTGTTTTTGGTGATGATTATTTGATGAATTATGTTGTTGAATTATCACATGTAATTGATGGTGATGTTGTTGGTGAATGCATATACGTTAAATGATGGTGATATTGTTGGTGAATGCATATTTGCAAATGAAGGTGATTTAGGATATTTATATATATCCAATGGTAATGATGGATATTTTTATTTGTGAAATATATCTTCAAAAGTGATTTTGGAAGATATATTTTTGAAGAAAATTTGTTTCAATATATTTCTGAAAAGAATATTTGATACAAATATATGTTTAGTCTATGACAAAAAAGCCCATGATACTGAATGGCTATATAAGGAAGACTCATACCCTAGTTTTATTCACCAATTCAATAGTATTGAATTGAGTCTTTTAGGGTTTCTACTTGTGCTTTATTTGTGAGTGTAACGCCCGTATTAAAAGTGTCTAGAATACTTAATACGTTCGTTAAAAACTGATACTGGATACATTAAATCATACAATACGGAAAGCGACATAAGTCGGAATTCAGATACAAGAGTCATATATTACATTATTTAAGCATGATCTGATTAACGAAACGAGTACAACAAGTTTCATCACGATACATGTAGCTACAACAACATAATAAAACTAGACAGCACAAGCATGGATCCATAAGCACGATCAGTCCAAAGCCTTCTCCTTACCTTTGCCTCGAACAACCTGCGAACCTGAACAAAGAAGGAGTGGGATGAGACATAATGCCTCAGTGAGTTCTACCTAACTCCTAAGCTAAGGGTAACCGCGGGGAAGACCTATGATTACCCTGTGTCTACAATACAACCTGACGGTTGGTTATACGTGTGTGGGCTTGTCGCCTAGACGGTCGTGCATACTAGAATCCGTCATAGG
>Ga0228711_1005134_pt1 | contig 19985 bp, 13 predicted proteins | sample MedpolnodulmetaG_2_FD_177996 | JGI IMG/M metagenome (GOLD analysis project Ga0228711, IMG submission 177996) | Root nodule microbial communities from Medicago polymorpha collected in Santa Monica, California, United States - brown nodules | ecosystem: Host-associated > Plants > Roots > Nodule... | reverse complement strand
TCATTATGCGGTGTGCAATAATAATAATTAAACAGATTGAATTGTGTTTGAATAATTTTGATCAAAATTCATTTTGAATGTATAATTATCAAAATGCATCCAGTTAGAGAAAGGATGGAAGAAATTGATGGTAATTAAAGCGGGCACCGATGTAAATTAATGGTAGTTTAATACAGAATCAATTTCAGCCAACTCAAATATTAAGAATTGTAGCTTTAAAAACAAGTGTTTTTGGAAGATGGAAGTAATTCTTAGAGGGTTTTTCTATCATGTGCAAATTTGCACATGTTAAGAAATTTAAAGTAGTAAGTTTGCATTGAAACATGAACGTTTTATATTAAATGTATAACTTTTTATTAAATAGTTATAATTTTTCAATAAAAAATTGCTAATTTTAGTTTCTTTAACATGTGCAATGTTGCACATGTTAGACAAACTCATTCTTAGAATGCAAACCAAACATAATGGAAAACCTAGTTTTCACAACGGAAGAGAAATAGAAGCGTTTTTTCTTTATAAAAGGCAAACCAAACAAACACTTAAGATTTGAACTTTTTAAATTATGGACCTAACTTCGTCACTAATATAACAAAAATTGCTAGGGTAGATTTGAAAGAAAAATAATTACTTGAAAAGACTAGCCGCTAGCCTATCCTCAGAACTTAAAACACCTATGGGATTGGTTTTGGTCTATGTCTTTATGAACTAACCAAGGGTCTTTCTCTTCTTGAAAACCTCAAATGTGACAGTAATACTCCACATAAGTAAATGCAGGTAGAACTTTGCCGCTTTAATTAATTTTTCTGTTTTTTGGGATGTACATAAAAATGTGTTAATTAAAATATTTCATGTACTACTAAATTATTTTTTGGAAAATGAAAATTAACGTTGTTAACAATTAACATAAAAACATAATATTTGTATAAAATAATGCAGGTTGATCACATGGTATACAAAGGTGAAAGCTTGTCCAGCATATTAGTACATCGATTCCATGAATCTCATTTTTCCTATTCGCAGTTCGAGGGTTTAAGGGTAGATAGCTCAGAGGTTATTGATGAAGACAATACCCAATTTGTCCCTGCCAATATTGAGGAGGCTACAAGCCGTTCTATGAACAACAAAACCAATGGTTTCTTCCTCTCCCTTGGAAGTAGGAGAAAGGGTGCTCCTAAGAGAGCTCCTCTAATCTAGACCACTAGTGCAATGCAATGTTATTCAAATTCAAATGAAGACCATGACAAATTAGAAAAGGTGGTAGTATATTTCAGTATAGCAATATATTAATTAATTATCATTGGGTTATGACCAAATAAATATTCGAATGATTTGAGTTTCCTTTTATCATTTTTAATAATAATATATATGTACTGTATATAGATTTTATGAGTGATTTCCTGCATTATCTTATGAAGATTTTCCATTATCATCTTCGGTTGTCATAGACTCATAGCACTGCGTTCGGATTACCTGCATTAATAATAAATGCAAGTATTTATACGTATTAATAAATCTCAGTGTTTGATTTGAGATTGATTGATTCACATCAAATCATCTTTTAATGATATCGGCTATTGATTTGAAATCGAACGGCTAATATCAATTAATAATTAATGTATCACAAATTCAATGCGTAAAATCTAAATACACTACATCCTTTGCTATTGGTATAAATAAAAATCCTGTTTAAATTCATTAGATAAGTGATTATGCGGTCTTTTAACATCACTTATCTAATAAATTTAAAATGTGGATGTTTGTTTATAATAATGACTAAATGTAATATTTGGTAGTGCTAGTTCTATATGCGAGAGAAAGTTGAACCACAGACAAAAAAAAATTATTGACCAAATTTTCTTGCAAGAGTAACCTGATGTGGTACTTGACAAGGTGGAAGTTTAAAAAACCGAGAGATCCTAACTCCCACCAAGCACAATAAGTTGTCTTATAGCTCATAAATTCATATGATTAAAAGATACTCTCTCCGGTCTCAAATATAAGAAAATATTCATTTTTTAAGTTCATTGAATAATTAATGTATCTGTTTTACAATGTAGACCAGATACATTAACTATTCAATGAACCTAAAAAATGAATTTTTTCTTATATTTGAGACTGGAGGGAGTATGTGTTTGATAACCGTTATTTTCTTGCAAGTTTATGACTTGTTTTGACTAATTTTTAACATTTTTTATACTCTAATTCAATTAAGGTCATAATTTTGCCCTCGATTTACCCATTACCTTTATTGAAAATAAATAAATATTAATTAATTTTTTTAAGATATTTAATAGTTATATAAGCTAGTTCAATCGGCTTTTTAAAACAGTTAATGAGTGTAAAAAATATTTTGCAATAGCATCTGCCATTTGGTTTTTTTTTTCTCTCATCACAAGGATTCATTAGAGTCATCCTTTGTTCTTGATGAATTCTATGAATTGAGGCAACAGAGCATAACAATCAGGATTAAAAAAATTAATGACCATCGCTCAGCAACCCAAGGTTCCATTAGAAACATCCTTTGTTTTTGTTGAGTTCTTTGAATTGAGGCACCAAAGCATCCATAGAATTGATTTGTTTCAAAATGCATCTATAGTTTATTCTTGATGGTTTTTTTTTTTTTAAGGAATTCTTGATGGTTGTTTCTAGAAACTATGAGCAATTGATGGGTTTCAAAAGCAATCACCTCAAGTTTAGCATCTGCCCACGCCAAATTCTAAAACTGCAGAATACCCAAGTTTAGCTTTGCAGTCTTGATGGTTGCTCAATAAACCTCTCAAATTACTCAAAGATTTTGAAAAAGTCGATGAAAAGTTAATGAGCACCCACTCACAGTGTGATGCTCGCTTGTAATCAACATGTGTTTATTTCATTAAAAAAAAGGAAACATGGTCTAGTTTACGCTACATTAAAGTGAGCCAATTTATTATAAATACCCGAAAACACCATTTTTTAAAAGAGTTTTTTATTTTTATTTTATATCACATGCAGTTTTTTCACATGTTAAGAAGTTCAAAATAATAAGTTTTTATTGAAACTTGTACAGTATATATTAAATATGTAATTTTTTAATAAATTATTCTTGTTTTTCAATAAAAAGTTAACAATTTGCAAACTTGAGGACACAATTAGATGGTAGCAAGAACCGTGAATCAAACCGCTGAAGTTTGCTACCAAGGACCAGGACGGTCCAATGTATTTTTAGGCGTAAAACGAAATTTAAATAAAGGTCTTTTAAATGTGTTCAAAGAGAATAAGACAAAATCAAGAAAAAATTCTCATAAGTTTCCTCAATTGAAAGTAATTCTATACGGCGTGCGTCAGACACTAAATACGAGTATATTGTTCGTTAGAAATCGAACTTTGGTTTGTCACATTGTGAGAGTATACCCTCTTCCATTATAGTCAACTTCGTTAGTGTGTGACCTTTTTAATATGTGTATTTGTGTGTGTGTGCGCGTGGGTATGCGCGCGCGCGTGCGTACATGTGTGTTGAAAATAATATTTAATATAAAAATTATTTATCAATTGTTAGAGATCTTAAAATAACAAATTAATATTAAAATGATACAGATATAAATAATGTTTTTAAGCCAAAATACTTAAGTACTTATAAAAGATTGATGGTCAGAAGGTAAAAGCTAAATTAAAAATTGTCTAGTTGTTAAGAAGTTCTTACCAGAGGAGTTTGGGCAAAGCCGAGATAATTTGTGTGTATCGTAAAAATTGGATAATTTGTGGGCAAATCATATTTTAATAAAGTTAGACATTAATCTCATAAATAAAACTATGTATGTACCTGACAAATCATTATTTTGAGTATATAGCAGATAGGTGTGGATAAATAAGGTTGGACATTTAAGTGTAACTTAAGAATACTTCAATAATACCACTATATGATGGCATTTACAATGCACAAGACACAAATTTGTGCATCATACACAACTTGTATCATGAATGAACTATGGCCATTGATATATTATTAATTTAAAGGAATGGTCCAGATTTCATGATGGCAACCTTCTCTTAACTTATTGGCATTAAACATACCACGATAAATTTAACCGCATAGAGAATATTATATATATATATATATATATATATATATAGATTGACTTTCGTAATACCTCACCTTTCTTCTTTTTTTCTTCACACTTTCTCTTCTTTCTCACCTTTTCACCTTTATTAATTATCTCACACCCCTATGTTCAACAATCTAAGGTTAACTTTAAATCTATCTCATCAATTTTCGTGGTTTGAATTTTGCTATTATTAGAAACTCTTGTTCCAATTTGAACATAACCCCCAATCTAATACGGGTCTTCAAAAAATCAGATCTTTAAATCAAATTTATGGTCTTTCTTTGTTTTGCAATTATGGACCTCTTAAGATTGTTTTATATAATTATGGTCTTTCTTTAGTCTCACTTTCTTTCATGGTATCCGATCACAGTGTCAGATGGTTCCTTTCATGGTATCTGATCACAGTGTCAGGTGGTATCATTAGCAGCAATGGCTCTGCCAAAAACTACCCCGGACACTTTTAAGAGTCTTCATCACTTGTTATCTATAACTTTAGTAGGTTTAATTTTTTGCTATGATCTTGGCATCTCAGGTACATATATATTATTCTTGTTTTTCACCTTAGTGTTTTTAGGTGGGTGTAAATTATCAGCGGCCCATATATATACATAGTGGCAGAGCCACATTGGCTGTTATGCATGCAAGTGCCCCACTAGTTTTGAGTTTCTAGTATCCATCCAATATAATACTACATCATAGATCTCTAGCACCAGCACATACATATACATATAGTATTATAAATATGTGTTTTTCTACTATGTTCCTTTCATTCATGGGTCTTGTTAACAATTGCCTTAAAGACACTTAAGGATACAAAAATGGAAATAATTGGTAAATTTTAAGTAGAAAAAGTTACTTTTTAATGTTTCAATGCATTGAATTTACTATTTCCAAAACAAAATTTCTTGTTTAGACTTCTTATAGGGCACTTGTTAACATTTCTCTTCTTTTATTTAGCTTCATTTTTCGAAAGCAGTACTTCTATAATGTTATATACCTAAATTTGATTTGTTTATTATTTAAAAAAAATAACAATTATAAAAGTTCTTTCTTTCTTAAAAAAAAGTTCTAGTCAATATATTTTTTAAACACTTATTTTATTCTATTTTCATTTTAGAAATAAGAAAATCCCAAAAACTTATCGTAATATTTTAAATATATTTAATGTTAGAAATTTATATGTAAATATTGCCTCCACTACTTAAAATTTACGGCCCCGCTACTTTGTGTGTGTGTGTGTCGCGCGCGTGTGTGGGTGGGTTGGTGTGTGCACACACGTGCGTGCGTGTTCGTGTGTTGAAAATAATATTTAATATATAAGTTATTTATCAATTGTTAGAGACCTTAAAATAACAAAATAATATTGAAATGATAAAAATACAAATAAATTTTGTACTTTTGCAAACTTTGATTACACACTACCTGTTTTAATATATTTAGAACAACCGACATCAAATTAGATTGATAGGAATCCGAAGGCAAAAAGAACTTAAGGTTCAAATAACCAATAAAATAGTTAACATTGAAATTGAACTTGCAACATGAATTCTGATTATCTTTAGATATCACTTAAGTTTCGAGTGGACGTTTTTATAAAATTTGACGAACAAAATATTTTCAAAAAACAAAAAATAAGATCTAATAAGGAGCCTAAAAAACTTGAGGGCCTAATGTAACACCCTACTTCTATTAAAGCAATAAAACACGTGAATAATACAAATATTCAAGAAATAGACGTTACGTCTTCAACAGATTCCAAACAACATGCGTATATCAAATTCCTCAAAAGTCGCAGCGGATATAAAACATACATCTCCAAAATATACATGTCTTAAATCAACATACATCACCATATAAAATCTACAAATCCCGACACATGGGTAAATCTCAACAACATAATCCATCTGAGATAACATAAGACTGACATCCTAATCAGAGCCAAATCTAAGACTCTAAACAGATAACAGAGGACACTCCCTCTATCCTCAAGCAACTCACCAAGCAAGCTAAAAGATCAATCATGCACGTCGTCTACCCATTCATACAAATAGGTAGGCGGTCCACCACGGACCACTTGGGGTTAACTTCACATCAATCATAATCAAACATAAACAATCATAAACATTTCAGGATTTCATGCATGACACATATACATAATTATCCCTCTTAGAATATTAACATCATTTGAATATTGTCCCCCATTCCATACACATCATGTTATCACAATACTAACATAGCATGGCAAGCATATTCAATCTCTAATCAAGTCATCGACATAAACTCATCATTTATCGACATCAATCAATGAAAGGATTACTCACCTTATTCTTCACTTAACATACTTAACTCAACAAGTACAATTCATCATTTCAAGTATAAGCAAACAATCATCATTATCAAATGAATCACCAAATCATATATAGACACACACACACACACACACATACAATTCTCACCTCATTACTATTACAAAAATAATTATCATCAATTAGATTCACCAAGTGTATAAGCATGAGCAAGTAAAACATGCAATTAGAGCATAATTCAATTATTCACAACCGTCAACAAATCCACCGATGTACGTATACACCAATCCACATAATCACAACATTCACCGAATTCCACCAATGTACAAATTCATCAAGTCACGTATTCAATTATGACATGACTCATCAATTACTCAAATGCATGCAATGTTCTAGACTCTTCTAGATGCATGCGGTACCGTCACCAACAACAAGATGCCAACAGAACATCTTATGTAAGAGTACACCTCCTCTTACAATTCTCCTATGTAAAAATACACCTCCTTTTACATTTCTCATATGACTCAATATGACTATGATGCATGGACATACAAGCAAAGACCCAATAATGCAAAATCTACAACATAAATATCCACCAACAACAATGTAAAAGTACACCTCCATTTACATTGATCAACTTCAACAACAATTGCATTATCAAGTATTTACGTCCACAAAATCAATCAAGTCATAATTCAATTAAGAGTCATCACCACACCATTATCAATCATTTACCATATATGTAATCACCAACAAAATCACCATCACTTAACATATATGCATTCACCAACAATATCACAATCAAGTAACATATATGTATTCACCAAGAATATCACAATCATTCAACACATATGTATTTACCAACATCGACTTTATCATATAATTCAACAACGTCATACAATTTCTCACAATCCAGGTAAAGGAGAAAATATAACACCTTATGACAAACATTATATTCACACCTAACTATCATTCACATATCTTCATATTATCATATAAAGCTATTCACAAAAGATTTATAATGTAATCAGCTTTAAAGAACCATTTTCGACAAAGTTCGTTTCTCATTTTACAACTTGAAAATAATTGAAATAATTGGACTAAAACCAAGTAAACAAACTCTAGGGCCTCGACTATGTATACACTTAGATCACATATGAGTGTAGTTGAATATGCATGTGCATTTCACCGACCGACTACGACAAAATCATCAAAATCACAAAGTTACGACAAGTTCGTATCATTTCTTCCATATTGCAAAACCAATTCATTTTCAAAACAAAACCAAGTTAGATCCATTACATCATAGGTTAAATATTCTTAAACACCTTAATTGAACTCCCTAATACTAAAGTTTTGAAGTTTGGAAACAAACCATATGTTTTGGGTTGACTTGGAAATAGTTATGCTAAGTTTCCTTAAAATTTCTCCAAGACCTACTTGGAGTGTTTTCATGATAACTCAAAATTTAAAAATCATTTTCAAGTCAAACAAAAGTCACTGAAAAGCTAACACAATTATCTAAAACTTCCATGTTTACACCAAAAGCCAATTCAAAACAGAAATGTGTGAAAAAGACGTAAGAACACGAAACAGAGCATGCTGTCAGAGAGCAATTCGCTTAGGCGAGTAAATTCACTCGCCATGGCGAGTTATGACAGATAGCTCTCGGGCAAAACTCGATTTTTCACTCCAAAATCCCAATTTTGAATCCCCTAAGCCAAAATTTGATCCCAAAGTTTGTCTAAACGTTTCTAAACATGAAAAGACACTCAAATCCATATAAAACTTGAACCAAAACATCATTTCAGCAAAAATCACCATTTGACCCATTTTTCATGAAAACCTTCAAGAACAACACAAATTCACTTCAAGCTCTATGGTTAAGATTACCCAATTTTGAGCAAAAACACAAGTATACATATATACATAACTTGGGCATGCAAATTCATCATCAACAACTTAATTAACATCAAATTCACATACCCAAACATTGCATCAACACATAAGCACAAATTTCATCAATTAAATTCACAATAATCACTTTATACAATTAAGCACTTGTGAGTAGAAGTAGAAAAGAAATTATACAAAAGATTATGAATGAAAACTAGCCCCCTTACCTCAAATCTTCACAATTCTAAGCTAAGGCTTCACTTTAGCTACAATCCCTTGATTCTCTACCCTCTTTTTGCACTCCTTGTTCTTCTTTCTTCAAAACCCTTTTCTTTACTTCTAGCACCTTCTCTCTCTACCTCTCTCAAAAACTTATGAAATGATTGTGTAACCTTATTTTCTTTAATGACTAATGCTTATATAGTCTCTACACAATTGGGCGTAACCCTCTTAATGTTTTAATGGGCTCACAACACTTATAAACTAACTCCCAAAGTTTCTATCCACTAACTGTTAAAAGTTATCGAATAATTATCGGTTCAAAACCAATTACCACTACCGAATAGTAACTTAGTAAAAATAATGGTTCTCACTTGAAACACTAAAAATAACCCTCACCATGAAATTACTAATTTACACTTACTTGCAAAATGACCAAAATACCCTTTAAGCACTAAAACCCTTTAAAATGCACCCAAAATACACACAGAGGCAATTAATCACATATAAGTACATACAAACACACATTAAAACAATTAAAAAATAATCTAGTGAAAATTAGGTTGTTACAATAAGCACAAGCAAGTAAGACATGCAATTAGAGTCTAGTTCAAATATTCACAATCATCAACAAAATCCACCAATGTACATATACACCAATCCACATAATCACAACACTCACCAAATTTCACCAATGCACGAATTCACCAAGTCACATATTCAATTATGACACGACTCATCAACTATTCAAATACATGCAATGTTCTAGACTCTTCTTGATGCATGCGGTATCATCACCAACAAAGGTCGTCACCTCGTGATGCAACAAAAACATCATATGTAAGAGTACACCTCCTTTTACAATTCACTTATGTAAAAGTACACCTCCTTTTACATTTCTCATATGACTCAATATGACTATGATGCATGGACATACAAGCAAAGACTCAATAATGCAAAATCACCTAACATATACATTCACCAACAACAATGTAAGCGTACACCTCCATGTACATTGATTAGTTCACCAACAATTGGATTATCAAGTATTTACGTCCACACGATCGACAAGTCATAATTCAAATAAGAGTCATCACCATATCATCATTTAACATATATGTACACACCAACAATATCACCATCATTTAACATATATGCATTCATCAACACCAATTACATCATATAATTCAACAACTCATAGAATTTCTCACAATCCAAGTAAAGGAGAAAATACATCGTACTATGATAAACCTAATATTCAACATCTACCAATCATTCACATATCTTCATATAATGATATTAAACTATTCACAAAAGATTTGCAAAGTATTCGACCTTAAAGATCATTTTTCGACAAAGTTCGTCTATCGTTTTACAACTCTGAAACAATTAAGACAATAGAACCAAAACTAAGTAAACAAACTCTAATGCCTCAACTATGTATACACTTAGATCACATATGAGTGCAGTTGAGTATACATGTGGTTTCACAGGCCAAATACGACGAAATCATAAAGATCACAAAGTTCGTCTCACTTTATCATATTGTAAAACCAATTCATTTTCAAAAAAGACTAAGTTTGATTCAACAAGACATAGGTTAAATACTCTTAAACATCCTATTTTGACTCTTAATACTCAAGTTTTGAAACTTGAAAACAAACCCTAAGTTTTGGGTTGACTTGGAAATAGTTATGCTAAGTTTACTTAAAATTTCTCCAAGACCCACTTGGAGTGTTTTCATCATAACTCAAAATCCACAAAACATTTTCAAGTCAAACCAAAACTATTGTAAAGAAAACAAAATTATCTAAAACTTTCATGTTTACACCAAAGGCCAATTCAAAACAGAAATGGGTGAAAAAGTACAAAAAACACAAAACCAAAGTCCTGACAGCACGCACGGGCGTGCCAAAAAAAAGGCAGAGTGCACACATGCCCTGTGCCATGCACACGCATGGCCGTGCTCGTCTGACAACACAACTTTTTTCTTCCCGTTTTTCTGTTTTCACCATTTCGTGCATAAAATTCAAACCGTTAATCCATTTTCGATGCCGTTTTCGCTTACGCACTCCTGACACTTAACTCTATCATAATCCATAGAGAAATTCAAGTTTCATCTATCCTAAAATCATTTTTCCAAAATCTCACATGGACACTTATTTGCAGAAACGCTTAAACACCGACTTTTCACACGATAAACCCGTTTTCTCCCAAACGACTCGACTAACGCAACCACAACATGAAAACATAAATTCTACTAAGTCTAATTCATTCAACAACATCAAAAACTCAGTCAACAAACTCATATATCAAAAGTTCAGGTCCTTCATATGAAAAACATAACACAAACTTCATAATTCCAAACAACAACTTCACAGAATGGAACACCCATGGCATAAATCAACAACAACATCTCATAACAACAACAACATCATTTAACCATGAATTCATCACAATCAACAACCACAATGCTAATTTATACCAATTTGAGCAAAAATCAACAAAGTATCATATAACCACAATTCTAACATGCAAATTCAACAACAACAACATGTTTAACGTCAATTTCACATACATAAACTTAACATCAAGGTGGGTACACGAAATTCAACATATAAGTTCACAATAATCACTTTTCACCAAATAAAGCACTTATGGAAATTGAGTAGAAAAGAGATTCTAGCTTAATTATGAATGAATACTATCCCCCTTACCTCAAATTAGCACAATCCTAGCCTTAACTTCACTTTTGCTCCCTGAATCTCGACCCTCTTCTTGCTCTCCAAGTTTCTATCTCTTCAAAACCATTTTTCTTCTCTTCTAGCTTTTTCTCTCTCTACCTCTCAAAAGTTTTGTGAAAATGAACCAATGAGTCTATATGACCTAATTTCCTCAAAGACTAAGGTTTATATAGGCTCTTCACTATTGGGCTTAACCCATAATGTCTTAATGGGCTCAACACACTCATTAACCAATTCACAAAGTTTCTATTCACTTAACGAGTATAAATAACGAATAGTTACCGGCTTTCAATTAATCACCACAACCCACTAGTAACTTGGTAAAAATATAATTCCCACTTAACACACTAAAAATAATTCTCACAATAAAATTACTAATTTACCCTTGCTCACACAAAAACCAAAATACCCCTATGTCCAAAATGACTAAAATACCCTTCTAACACCGAATTCTAATAATCCCAACCAAAATACACACAGAGGCAATTAATCACGTACAAGCACATATAAATACATATAAAAACAATTAAAATAAATCTAACGAAAATCTGGCTGTTACACCTAAAGCCATTGCTTTAGTGACATCTTCTTATGTCAGTCCTACCAAGGACGAAACCAATTAGATCACCAACTTTTTGATATTACGTGTATCTTGGGTTATTTTTTGAGGAGAAAGTTTTTTATTCTAGAATTAATTTTGACATGTATTATCTTACCTCAAAATTAATTTTTACTTAATAGTAAATGTTGAAGTTTTGATTATAGAATTAATTTTTACATTTAAATTTATTGTTAAATTTACTTTTACACGAAAGTATACAAATATAAATTATTTTACTTTCAATTTATTTTGAAACAATTCATTCACTATTTGCAATAATATTTTCTCCCGATCATGAAGTCTACAAAATAAAACGTTATTTATAAACACTTATCATTTTATCCTATTTAGCTCTTTAAAACACATATAAAACAAAAAGAGTTGGCCATCATACTAAGTAGCCAACCAATCTAACCACATAAAATGGTTTTGTCAAAGTAAAACACAGGAAGTTGAACTAACTTAAGATTGCAAATGCTTTTATTATTCCCAAACTACCCTGCTTCAAATATCTTCTACTCTATATAAGACCATTCACTATCCCTTTGCTTTTCATAAAATCCAAAAGCAATATACAAATCTATTCCTTAGCTCCTACAATTCATCAAAATGGCATCAAGCAAATCCTTGATTACAACTTTACTTCTTGCTGTGACAATTTTAAGCATGAACCTAGAAGCTCGTCATCTTTTGCAAACAACAGCACAACCGAATTTGCCTAGCATTCCCACTTTGCCAAAACCAACAACATTGCCACCATTGCCTTCAATTCCAACTTTGCCTCAAGGAAATCTTCCTTCATTGCCTACTACCATTCCATCTCTTCCTAAGCTCACTATGCCACCACTTCCTAGCTTTCCTACCAATCTTCCAACACTTCCATCTCTCAACATTCCACCATTGCCAGTAGCTACTTCACTTCCCAACATTCCTTCAATCCCATCCATCCCATTTCTCTCCCCACCACCTTCAACCTCTAGCCCTTAAATACTTGTACAATTGTTATCTTTGCGTTCAATAGGCATTGCATCATTTCTTTATTGTGTGTGACGAAAAGATTGTTGTATCTTTGTTTGTTGTATTCTATGGTGTGAAAAACCTTTGTAATTATTTTTTTCCTGCTTATCAATTGCTTGCTTGTACTTTTGAATTTATATTATTGATATTGAATTACACATTTAGATACAATATGACGACTTCTTCTTTTGAACTCTAATAGCTGCAATTGCAAATAACCTGATTAGTTCTTGACGAACAATTTTGATCGGTGTGTCTCCTTTATAAGATATAAGTAAAAATGAAACAAATAAAATTAATGTATCTAATATCTATGTAAAATTGAATTAAATAATAAATACAATTGAACATTATAAATATATATTTTCCTTCCAAAAAATTATAAAAACGGAAAATGGGGACGCAGAAGAGTTTGTTGGGAGCAACAAGAACGGTAGTAGCAATAAGGGATTGGAGTTGTTGCTGCGAATCCATAATTATTAGGAAAAAGTCGAGCACCGTCTCTGCTTTCTCATTATCATTAACAACAAGAACAAGAAGACCCTCTTCATTGTGTTGTCGTTGGTCACCATTAACAACAATACTTTCTTCTTCTTCAATGTCGTCTTACGACAACGAACTCGCTGCTGCTAAGAAAGCTGCCACTCTCGCTGCTCGTCTCTGTCAGGCATGTCCTTCCCCACTCTCTATAAACCCTAAACCAAATCAAATTAATGAAATTAATCATTTTGGCTTTTGATTTTTCGATTGTTTCAGAAAGTACAGAAGGCTCTTCTTCAATCTGATGTTCACTCTAAATCAGACAAATCTCCTGTCACTGTTGCTGATTATGGTTAGTATTAACGCTTTCATTTAAGCTATAATTTTTTTTTTAAAGAGATTATGGGAATAAGCTGAAAACAGCTTCTGGACATCTCATAACTTGTTTCATACACTCTCCCAAACAATCTTACAAGTGCTTTGCTTACATTTGTTTGACAGGTTCACAGGTCTTGGTCAGCTTGATGCTTCAGAGAGAGCTTCCTTCTCAACCATTTTCATTAGTCGCCGAGGAGGTGAAATTTTAACTCTTCAAAATTTCTTCGACATGAGGATTCTTATTTCTTTTCTTAAAATCTAGTTTTTAAACTATATTAGGATTCAGGTGATCTTCGTAAGGAAAGTGGCCTGGATACATTGAAGCGCATTACAGAACTTGTTAATGATACTCTCGCTAATGAAGGATTAGATAACTTTTCTACTTTAACAGCAGATGATGTGCTTAAGGCTATTGATAATGGTAAGTCCGAAGGTGGTTCCGTTGGTCGGCACTGGGTTTTGGATCCAATAGATGGTACTAAAGGGTATGTTTTTTTCCTTTAAACTAAAAATCGTTGTGCCGACTGAAAATCATATTCTTAGTTACTAAGTAGCTCTTGCTTGTCTGATGCCGTTATAGGTTTGTAAGAGGAGACCAATATGCCATAGCATTAGCTCTGCTAGATCAAGGGAAAGTTGTATTGGGTGTCTTGGCTTGTCCAAATCTTCCACTGGCAACCATTAGCCATAATCAGCAGCGTTCTTCTTCCAATGAAGTTGGGTGTCTTTTCTTTGCCAAAGTTGGCAATGGAACATATATGCAAGCATTGGATGGTTCTACACAAACTAAGGTTGTGCTCATAGAATGTTGTCTTACCTGAAACTTTTCCTTATATCCTCGATAGTTGCATTATTACCAATTGTCTTGTTATCATCATCCAGGTGAATGTTAGTACCGTTGATAACCCAGAAGAAGCATCATTTTTTGAATCTTATGAAGCAGCACATTCCTCACATGACTTGTCTAGCACTATTGCAGAAGTAATGCTATCTCTATTGTCAACCATTTTCCCCCTTTATCATTATTTTTATTTTACTTCTTGCATTTTTAGATTTAATCTGCACACGTTCGTTTAACATTATCACTTCACGAACAGAAACTCGGCGTGAAAGCACCGCCAGTCAGAATTGACAGCCAGGCAAAATACGGAGCTCTGTCAAGAGGAGACGGGGCTATATATTTGCGTTTCCCCAACAAAGGATACCGTGAAAAAATATGGGATCATGCTGCTGGCTGTATTGTTGTGAGCGGTGCGTTTCTTCCTTTCATGTCTTTTTGGTTAAGAATTGTTTCCTTTCACCTCATTTTTCAGCTAGTGTGTTCAAGAAATTGGCCCATCTTTTCGTCATAAGCATGCTACACTTAAAATAAGCGACGATAACAAACCAGATTTAGGGCTTGTTTGGTTTTGCTCCTTGTTATGAAAAATTGTTCTATAAAACAATTTTAAAATTAGTTTTGAAAAAACGCAAAAGAATTCTGTTTGGTAAAAGTAATTTGAAGACGGTTTTACTGTTTAGAAGTGATAACATAAAAAAATTGCTTGATGAATTTGTTTTGAGAAGTGAGAACACGTTTTGTAAATGGATAGTGACAGCAGCAATGGTGAGTGCTGGTGGAAGTCGAAACAACAATGGAGGCTGTTGGGCACCAGAGGTTGTCTGGTGGCGGAAATGGTGGATGTTATCGGACAGTGAAACAGATGGTGGAGGGTGACAGATTGTAATGAGGGAAGTGGTGGAGACGGGAGAGTGTTGGGAAGTGATGGTAGTGACTAGTGATGGAGGGTGTCAGGCAACGAAAGAAACAGTGGATAGTGTCGGGTACTGGCAGTGACAGTAGAAGGTGTTGGGTTACCGCGATAACACAGCCACTCAAACACGTTAAAAAAAACAGTTAGTTGGGTTTGTTATTCATCAAGATTCAAGACCATCAAAGTATAGATTTATGTATGGGTTGGATTCAGTATTTAAATATCTAGGCTCTTTTCAAATCCTTATAGGTTAAGTTATTTGGAATATATTTTATGAATTGTTTTACGAAAAATGTTTTGATCAATTAATTTTTGCTTTCTAGTAGTTATGAGATTATACTTTACATAATTTAAGGCATTCTGCAACTTTGTCAAATTATTTTTCTAGATTTTAGTACTACCTCCGTCCCTAAATGTAGGACCCTTTCGCCAAAATCACGATAATTAAGAAAGTTGGTAGCAGTATTAAATTTGTATATAATTACTATTGTTTTAACAATTTTATCCTTAAGATAGAAAGTTAGTTTATGTTTTCAACATAGTATTTATTGTTGATTGAAGAAAAAGATGCAAAATAAATAAGGGTAACTTGGTAAAGAAATAATTAATGCAATTGGAAATACCAAAGGGGTCTTATAAAAAGGGACAATTTTTTTTCTCAAAAGGGTTTTATAATTAGGGATGGAGGTAGTAGTATCGCACTACAAGAATCTAGAGTATGATGCCAAAACTCTACATGTGAAGTTAACACTAATTTTTGTCCTTCTTTGTTGATAAGTTATAAGTCATTTCCATTTGTTCTCTTACAAAAATGTTGATTACTAAATCCTTATTGGTTCTTCTTTAATTTATGTTAGAAGCCTGAATTTTGTTATCTCAAACATCATAATATTGCTTACAGAATCGAGCCTCTCCGTTTAATTTTCACTAAGCCTTCAGTATGTCTTCTTTACCAATTACTATACACCATTTGGCACATTTTCTTTATATATGATCTCAATGTCATTCATGCTGAATCATTAGAGACAAAAGGTAGATGAGTTTTCAATGATTTAAGTAGGGATCTGCGGTGAAGTTGATTTAGAGAACCAAACTATTGTGGCTTTGTGGTGATTATTTTTCTGGACTCTGGAGCTAGTTTAGTGTCTTGGAATTTATTTGCAGTAATGAATTTTAACACCAAGGGAAATAGAAAATGCTTTCAAGAAAACAAGTGTCAGACTATAAGTTGAAACTGATAGAGCAGATATTTATGTGGCTAAGATCAATATTTCTATGCTTGAGATTGGAGCAGAAAATTGCGTCTTCCGTTAACATGTTGCAATATTTAGTTTCTGTACAGTAAAAACAAGTCCATGTCTTCTACTTCTAATCTTTTATACATGATTGTTTAACTTTGACAATTGTACTTCTACAGAAGCTGGAGGTATTGTCTCAGATGCTGCCGGAAAACCTTTGGACTTCTCAAAAGGAAAGTTTCTTGATGTTGATACTGGTATTATTGTTACAAACCAGAACTTGATGCCTTCGCTTTTGAGAGCAGTTAAAGAATCACTCAATGAGAAAGCATCATCCTTGTGATATCCGTCAAGCGTATGATTCTACTACTGAGCTTCCTTATTTTGTTGTCAGCCAGTTATATGAACCTTCCCCTCAATTGTGCTACATTTGATACGCGATCTGATGAAGTTAAAGCATATGACTGGACTTCTTCCAACACTTTATTTAAATCATATGTCTGTTCTACTTTTTGCGTGTACTTTCTTCAAGATTCTTGTAATTTAAGCTCAAGTTGGAGGTCCTTTTTCTTCTTGCAAGTACTTTTTTCCTCCTAACTTTCTTTTCTATTAATAGAGATTTTTATTTCAAACTTGGTTTGATATTTAACACTTTTAGATTAACTTACCAGAAGTGACATGATTTCAATATATATTGTTCAACTAATAACCTTAAAATTCTTGAATGTTATTATGATAACAAAGAAAGGTTGGCAGTGACAATATATGTATCTAAAGTTTGTTTCATAGCTAGTAACTTTGAAGCTTGCAATTATCAAATCTTGAATATGACTTGAAATATAATGATTATTTATTATGCCGTGGATATTTCTTGTAAAAAATAAATAATAGATCAAGTATAATGATCTTTCAAGTAAAGTTTTTATATAATTTTTATTTGTAAATTAAAAAATTTATTTAAAATGGGTAACTGTTTTTTTTCGAGGACTAAGCAAGTCGTCCATATAAAAAGTAAAACATGGATTATTAAAATTTATGTTAGAATTAAACAAAGATTTTAATATGTAAAGACTCGAAATATATTTAATCCAAAAATTAATACATGAGAGAGTTGTGCTTGGCTTGAAGTGTTGATGCAAGTGGTTAAAGTGTTGATGCATTTATGCAAGCGACTAAAAATTCTTGCGAATACGATATAAGAATGAGACATCAAATATACAATGTTCCGCTTTTCCTTTTATGTATGAACATTTGTGATTGTGATGTTTATATGCGTACAAGATTACCACATATCTCCCCTCAAAAAAAAAGAAAAAGATTACTATATATCTACAATTGTTTTTTCTTATATATAAATATATTGAATTATGCTTTTACAGTATCAAACGAGAGTAAAACAAATAAAAAATGTTCAAGGATATAGGAGAACATGAGAACGAAATGGATAATGGAAATTTAGGTCAGTGGGCCATGATATGGGACAAGATAATGAGATGTGGAGTTTGGAATATGCTAAAATAGTTGATAAAATCAAAGAGCATATCCATGTATATCTATTTGAAATATGGTTAGGCCTAACTCCGTGACATTGATTTTTGTTACTCTAATACTATAATATGCCGGGGTCGGTCGGTTGGGTATGTTAATGTTGGTAAACTGTCAAAATATGAACTTTACTTGAAGATAAATATTTCCACTTTGGTATTTTACTTACCAAACAATTGTTGTGTTGACTGTTGACAAACAAAATGTTCTATCGTTGTGGGTACTTGAAATAGGTTTCTTTTAATTTGGACTAGTGAAAGTTGGTCTCCAACTTGGACCAATTGAAAACTGGCCTTAGATTTAATAATAATTAATATGGACGGTTGTGATTGAAGGTCTGATACCTGATGTATAAGTTCAATAAAATCCAAGCCTAGTGTAAGTGTGACCGCTCAGTAGCAATTTTGTCATTTCTAAATAGATCTTATGTAATTTTTTATTTATTTTTTATATGGTCAAATTTATAAAAGCCCAACAACTTATGAACAATCATCTTCATCTTCTTTCTAACGCCGGAGCCCAACACTCGTATCCTTCGTGAAAACCCATCTGTTATATAGTGGGAGCAAAATAATTGTGATTATGGTACTGTTCCTGTGTTTGAGAAAACATGTTGGTGAGACTAAAAGGAAAATCAGAATGTCTTGGAACTACATGGCATGGCACTCACTGTTTAATGGGTTTTTAGATGTACAGGATCTTAGTTTTATAGTAGTAAAAGATAGACAAAAAATTAGCAAATGAACAATGCAAAAGAAAAAAGGAAAGTGCTACTGCTATCGAACTGAAAATTAGAACAACGCAGTTAAAGATTAATAAATTCAACATATAATATAATTATATTTTAATCAAATAAAAAAAAATCATTTAATTAGGTCCAGAAGCTCCAAGAACAAAATTTTTAAGGTTTGATAGCTCATTAATAGATCTGAAACAAAAAGTAACTTTGTAAATTATTGGGGAAAAGGGGTTGCTAGCATGTTTTCCTATAAGGGGGTGTATGGTATGGAACAACTAAAACATAACCCGTGATGCCAGGTAATTTTACTGGTCTAAATTGGACCAAATCATACACTTGTCCAAGCTAAGCTAAAGGGACCCCTTGAAATAAAGCTATTTTTTTAGTAGCATTGGGTAGATACATTACGTGAAATAAGAGATGAGGAAACAAGTGTCAAACAAAACAATATTAAAATGTTGAAAAGCCATCCTAGGAGAAGTAAAATAGCATTGGGCATAGTAAATTTACTATGAGAAGGGTGAATCATTCAATGGTTGTGATCTTTTACTTGCTACCATTTTTCAACTTTTTGGTTTTATCCTTGAAACAAAAATTGAGACCCCACAACATATAAAATAATGATAAGTGAGTGAGCCATTTTTTATGGGCTTGTGGCCATCTGAAAATAAACTCATAAAACTTGAACGAACACTCTATCAAAACCCCCACATACAAATTTCAATCTCATCATATAATCAAAACATTACATAATATTAAGATAAATAAGGTTTTAGTCCTTAAATCATGTTTAAGATTAAACTATAATGTTTTTGTAATGGCCACGACTAGTAAATATTATTTGATCATAAATTTGAATGATATAGTTTACATAATTTTTTTTTTGAATGATATAGTTTACGTAAACAAAAATAAAATTGAAAGCTGGTATATGTGTTTTGAAGGGAATGCTAGTATATGAAGTTAATCAATTTTCGCTGTTTTTG
>Ga0228711_1005133_pt1 | contig 19985 bp, 12 predicted proteins | sample MedpolnodulmetaG_2_FD_177996 | JGI IMG/M metagenome (GOLD analysis project Ga0228711, IMG submission 177996) | Root nodule microbial communities from Medicago polymorpha collected in Santa Monica, California, United States - brown nodules | ecosystem: Host-associated > Plants > Roots > Nodule... | reverse complement strand
CACTTACTTATTGGAGGCTTTCTCAATCGAAAATGGAAAGAGTCAAGATTAGCCTACTGAACGATTCTTTCTTAAATTTTATATGTAATTTAAGCCTGAGACTCTTGAATCTTTCCCCGAGATGGCTGTAATGGTCTTTCTTATCAATTACAAGGCAGGCCAAACATACTGTGATTCGCCTAGGTGGGTGATACCTTTTGGAATAGATCCCACCCAGACTTACTATAAACTTATTTATTTCCTTTAATTTAAGGGGCCTTACAACACAGTGTTGACCGCCCCTCAATTCTTACTTTCGACGGGAACAAGGAACGATTGTAGCGATCACACCAAGGTCTTCCGTCGGATAGGGGCAGACATTTTTCTCTAAGGGGCTATCTGCTTTTTCGCCTTCTCTCGGCTCTTAACAGCCTTACAGAATGAAGTCCATATTAATAAATAAAGATGAGAGACGGAAAGCCAGTCGTTATCCTGGAACCTTAGTCCGAGCATCTTGTTATCATATCTTCGAGACTTGTTGGTCTGCTCTGTTAGGAGAATAAGTCCTCCCCCAGCTCAACAACAAAAACAAATAGAGGAGCCGACGGGGGAGCAAAACAAATAAGCTCCATCGACAAATGAGTGCCCTTCCTCACCGGAACAACCCGAGCAAACAAAGCAACGCTCCGCTGCAGGGGAGATTCTTCTTTCTGGAGCCAAAGGGCCAGCGCTTCGAGTTCAGGTGCGACTTCGTGATTAAAGGAAACTGGCGATCTATGCCTCACCCAGGTTGCTGTAAAATCCAATCCCAGCACCGCTTCACTCGATAGCAAGTGAGGAAGCGAAAGCGAACGAAAGATAAAGCCCTAACTAACCGAGAATGAAAGAAGGGTTTTTCCCTAACTTTAGTAGAGGAATGGAGTTAGCAGTAAAAAGTACGGGTGGATTAGACGAAGCCAGTAAGTAACGAAGGACCCACTGTCGTTCGCGCGCATAATTCTTCTCTCTCCAGAGGCCAACTCCCATTTTCATAGAACTAGGGGAGGGTCAGTTCCTCCGTCGAAGCTATTCAAGACTATCATTGTCCACTAGAATTTCTCGTTCTCTTGCTAATGGATTGAATATTCAATAATAAATCTTGAATTGAAGCTTTCAAACTTTAGTAGAGCAAGCCCTTTATTCAACCATTCCTGCAGCAAGTTGACCCCTCCTGCTTCGGGCAGTCTCTGTTGGTCCTCTTTTCCGCGTTAGATAAGAGCAAGACCTATTAGAATCATCCCCACACATTTCCTTATTTAGTCAGGCCCAGGGTTAACCACATGAGCAACCTTGGTTTTTATTGACTCTCTAGCCCTACCTGAAACATTTACATTTCAAGTTCAATCTGAACCCTACTAAACAATTCCTCCAGGAATTAAAAGTACGCTTTATCGTTCCACTTCTTTCTGAACTCAGACAAGATTTCACTCGAGTTCAAGCTTTCGTCACTTAATTAGAAGGGATCACCTCGACATGTCAAAGAACCAGCACTACCAGACCTTGGTCGTCTCTGCTGGGCGGGGCTCACCGCAAACATACTTCCTCTTGGATCCTTTCCCACAACCCTTTTATTTCCAATTTCTACTCCAGTGGCCTGGTTCTTTTCTATGTAATTCTTTGAGTCGTTTTGTGTCTACCGCCTCATCTTCAGCCTATTCCTACCTAAATAAGGCCCCTCCCTAGTCCTTATTCTCTATTCCTTCTAAAATTAAAGATTCATTCTTTAGCCAAGATCAACATCCTTCTTCTTATTACCTATCTCCAGATCAAGATCCTAACATGATTTAAGCCATAACTCTACTATTGAAGTACTTAGTCATCCTACTTCCAATTCACTATCTACTTCCTTCGTCAACCCTCCTACATAGCTACCTTTGAAGAGGCTAGACCAAGCCTGGTAATTAATTGAATAAGAGGGAAAAAGGCCACTCAGGTCTATATATCTAGAAAGGAGGCTGGATTGGAAGATTGAGAGACCCGGGACTGTGCAGGTTTGAAGAGAGGCTAGAGCATTCCCTTCACTAAAATAGAATAGTAGGTAAGATTCACCAGCTAGAAGTTTACTGAGAAGGGAGGAGTTTGCAGTAATCGATGAGAGAATGGTAATGTTAAAGGTAGGAAGTAAATTGGTCCATGTATTCCTTAATTCTGGCATTTTGCCCTCCCAAAATTTAATCATTTAAAATTTCGTCCCTCTCCCCATTTAATCACTCCCACGTCACTAATATGGCTTGAAATGACAAAAATACCCTTTGAGACTATCAAACAAACGTGAAATTACCATATTGCCCATGTCTTCTTCGTATAGATCCCTTGCGCCACCACCGGTTGATGCTCCCATGTGATTAGGGTATGACTGGATAGGGCCATGAGGGGCTACTTGATTAAAGTCAAGATGTTCACGACCTTTTTGGGATTTTTGATTGATTTGAACAATATCCATGATAGAGACCCTAGAAGACGGATAAGCAAATGAAGTACAGTGTTTGATGCCATGGAGAAGAGCGCGACGGTGGAGGTTGAAGAGGCAGCGGGAGAGGGCGGAGCGCGACGGTAGGTGACAGGACCTGAGTGACGACGTCGCGTCTTCACATATCTCTTTTCTTCCTTCACTCATTGACGACGCCGTTTCAATCAACTTCAACGCCTTCTCCACCAATGTCACGCTCGTACTGGACTCTTTAAGTTACTTTGGCAAAATCTTCATTACTCCAATTTTCACCAATTTTTCTGTTTGTTCCGTTTTGAACACACATAATTGTACCCAGAAAGCTTCTAACATTACCCAAAATAACTCTTTCTTTTTTGTTCTATATAATGTTTTGGTTTATCATGAAATAAACCACAAAACAAAATTGTTTTGTTTCATCTTCTGTAAATGGGTCGATGTTCATATTGTAGATAAACTACATATCTGTTTGAGTCTAAGACATGGTGAGAGATGAAGATGCCTGGGTAACTGTGTCATTTCACGTTTGGCTAAAACCCTTAGGGGTATTTTCGTCTGTTCATGTCCAAAATTGTTAAGTCACACTGCCACATCAGCTAATCAGTGACGTGGCAGTGATTAAGTGGGGAGAGAGACGAAATTTTAACTGATTAAATTTTGGGATGACAAATTGCCAAGATTAAGGATTACAGGGATCAATTTTTAAATGACCCCTATTTGCAGGGACTAAACACATATAAAAGCCAATACCCTATCATGGCAAAAAAAATTATGAATTTTTACGGATATGTTTTTGAATTTTTAGCTCTTGTTATGTTTTGTTGGATTCACATGTTCCTTAAAAAAAATGTTCCTTTATGTTGAACTCTTGAGCTCTTTCGCAATAACATCATCATCTATATATGTCAATGACAACAAAAACCAATTAAAATAAAGATGATTATTCTAATTTGTCATTATCTATATAAGAAACTACACCAATTTGTTTATTTTTTTATGCAATTATTGTAAATAAATTGGATATAAGATACGACCAGAGTTATTTCCTCTGTAACCTTTTTTTTGTGACTGATTAGTACAAAAACGTGTGTTTAAAAAAATATATGTACAAAAAATATAAGAAAAGACCATGATTATAACAGTGAAATCAACTAATATATATATAGTCATATAAAAAATAAGTAAAGGGAGAAGAACAAATATGCAATTCTTTAAATTTTACAATTGTTTTCTTTAAAAAAAACTAAATATGCAATTTTTTTAGAGTAAAAAAAAAAAGCAAAGGGAGAAGAATAAAAAAAACCAACAATTAAAAGACATTAAATGTTTTGTGGTGATGAGCGTTGACTTCAATAAAGATCGAAATCAAAGTCTACCGTATCAATTATTTTAAGCCATTAATCAATATTAAAATTAAAGGTCATGATTTGAAGTAAGTTAACACACTTACTCTTGGAGTCATAATATCATCCATTATACTCCCTCTGGTCTTATTTACAAGAGAAAATTGATTTTTTAGATACATTGAATAACTTATGTATCTAGTCAAGAATCTAAATCAAATACATAAATTATTTAATGTATCTAAAAAATCATTAAATATATATATATATATATATATAGACACACACATACATACAGTGAGTCAAAGAAATAGTTATGACAATAAACACCGTCCTTATACTTAATAAATGCACTATGTCTTTTGTTTTGAAAGACTAGCTGGTATAAAAGGATACATTGTGTGGTTGTGTGATTACTCATCAACTTATTTCATATATTCATCTTGATTATTTGACCAGTGACTTTTGAAAATGATCAACATATTTTTATTTGTCTTTTGTTTGGTGAATAGTCATATCGTTGATAGTGATCGAGATACATTTCAAGATGATTTAGTACAGTTGGAGAAAGTCAATACAGATAATGTATTTAATACCCTTCATATATAGTCATAACTTTCTTTTTCCTTGAATTTCTCATATGCTTTGTTATTGAGTTGAGAGTGATTTTGAGCTAGTTACATTAATATATATGTTAAATAATAGTTTGCAGGAGCAATTCTCGAAGTAGCGAGTGGCAATTCTTTCTATGGAGTTAGTGGCACTGTTACAGTTTATAACCCAAAAGTTGAGAAGGAACAAATTAGTGTTGCAGCTATGATGGTTATAAATAAATCTCCAAACAATTTGAATGCAATCATCGTTGGATGGCATGTGAGTTTGAATTTATAGAATTAGCATGACTTTTACTTAAAATTTTAATGTGTATTGCTAGTTAATTATTGCCATAAACAACACCTAATTTTACTCACATTTCTTCAGGTGAATCCTAAAATTTACAATGATGATAAAACTCACCTTTTTGCTTATTGGGCGGTGAGTATTTTATTTTATTTTTTATAAAATTGTTGGCATTTAAGTGTTTTAGGTATATCGCATATTTTATTCCTTCTCAAAAAAAGTACATCATATATTTTAACAAGACCCTTTATTTAATAAAGTTTTTATAAAAATTGAAAGTTTCATTCGTTTCAACTTTGATTTGATTTAAAAATTGACAGAGTAATAATCTACAAAAAGGATGCACAAATTTACAATGTCAAGGTTTTGTTCAAACTGACAATTCAATTATTCTTGGTCAATCATTCAATCAAACATCAACCATTGATGGATTAACGGTTGAACTTCCATTAGCTATTTTACAGGTATTGTTCAAATTATACCATTTTCACAATAAGAATGTTATGATTATATATTTTATTAGATATTATACAAGTCTATTTAACTTTTTAACTACACATAATTTAAACAAATATGAAGAGATTTTTTTCCCCTAAAGTAGTATAGACTAACAATGGTGTACTCACACAAGTTTATTGATGAGCGTAGGATCCAAAATCAAAAAATTGGTGGATTTATATAAATGAGAAGGCAATCGGATATTATCCGGCATATTTATTCTCCAACATGACATATGTTGATCAAGTGGCGTGGTTTGGTAAAACAACAAATCCTACATATACTCCTAGCCCTCCAATGGGATTTGGAACACTACCTAATGGTGTTTTGGGCCATGCATGTTATTTTAAGGATCTTGTATTTGTAAATAATTTTCGACAGCAACAAAAACTTACAAAAAACATGGGACAAGTACAAAGTCCCAGACCTCAATGTTATACTGCTGCATACTATGAAGATAAGCAAGTTGGACTATCTCTCCAATTTGGAGGACCCGGCGGGGGCAAGTGTAGTATGACTTAAGTCATGTTATGATGCATGCTTTTTTCATAGAAAAATAAATAAAATAATATTGTATAAAAATAAAAAATGAATAAAATATGTACTCGTGGTAAGTACAAATAGTATCAGCCCTAATTTTGATGTATTCTTCAAGAGTCAGTACATTCTCTAGTCTGTAAAAGTGACAAGTCTCCTGAGGAGCCTGACTCTTATATTTATAGTGGCTAAGATCCAGAGGAAAATCGGGCTCCGTTGAACCAATTTTCCCCTAAGTCACTTGCCATCTCACCCCTTTATTTTCCCTTTTTCCCTTAGTTATTGGCCACGTGCTGAAGGAAAGTTAGGACTAAGTTGAAGTGCAACGTGGGAGTTATATTTTTCAGATTGAGCAACCAATGCCTCACTAACATCGAGTCGAATACTAGTGGGCCCATTTTTGTGAGGTTCAACCATTTAATGAACTTCGCCAACATGGCGGCACACATAGAGGGGGCCACTCATCTGCTAGGGACGATGTTGTGGATCCCTGGCCCACAAAAATCACATGGTGGTACACATCCCCCAAGCACAAGGCCTGAAAGGGAAAAGTGTTTGAGTAATCAGTAACGAGTTTATGCTCTTGCCATTACAATAAATAATTCAACAACATCATAGCAATGTCATATATCATCATTATGTCAAAGCATATCAACATGTATTCATATTATTTCATAATCACACTCATCATCATCATGCAACCTTATCATGTATATTTCATTAATCGCCTAGTAAGATAACATTCATTTCATACTTCTATTCATTGGATAACCAATTACAAGCCAACATTCCATAATTCATCAATTCACTATTTCTGTCTATTTCAAATATTCACATAAACTAAGTTTCATTCTCACATACATACTCATCATTCCTACATGTTATTCCTATGTCCAACATCACATTAGTTCAAGCATCGCAACATTTATTCGATTGGGAAAACTCTATCTCATTCTAACTCATTTTCAAGTTTCAAATTCAATTCCATTTTGTCTCTAAATTACTTAAAACAATTCAATACAAAGCAAGCATTGATCACATGTCATATAATCATCAAAACAACGATAATTTATCATCAAAGGAACACCCAAGACTACACAAAACTAACCCCCAAGCACCTAAAACACAAAGCAAAAAAATTGTTGCTCTATGCAGGGCGCTTAATGCCAAACAGTGCCAGTAAAGCGCTGGCTCTCTAAAACTGTGCGCCTAGCGCCCCAGTTGTAGAGTGCTTAAATGTGTGTTTGGCCCTAAGATTTCCCTCAAAATCACCCCCAAAATACTTATTTTGATACCCCCAATATACCCAAAGTGATTAAAATCATTTTTCAAGGTCCAAACACTTCATTTAAGCTCTTTCAACACTTTTAAATTATCAATTTACACACCAATCTTCATGGTTTTCACTCAATTCATCATAAATCTCAAAAACAACAATTCGTCACAATCAAACATAGCTTCTGACATAACAACATGTTTTCACAACTTTTCACATACCCATAATAATCACAACAACTATAGCATGAAATTGACATTAATTCTTCAACAAATTCTGAAAGTAAAAGAAAACACACAATCCACAACTACTCAATTGCTCATAAATCATATATGATGAAATTAATCTAACCCCTGTACCTCTTAGTCTTCAAGCTAACTCTTACAAGCTTGAAACTCCCTCTTCCTTTTGATTCTTCAAGCTCTCCTCTTCTTTCTCTCTATATCCCCTTTTTATTCTCTATTGCCTCTATTCTCTCTCCCTTGCTCTTTCTCAAAACTTAACAAATGATTTTCTAACTCTAAATCATGAAGACTACCACTTATTTATATCCACATGTATTGGGTTTGGTTCACTTAATTCTTACTGGGCTTAGTCACTATTCTTCCTCATAAAGAAAAATGAATTCTGCTCTTCTCCCAGCATAAAACACTCGTGCCCAACTGAAATTACCAATTTACCCATGCAGTACTTAAGTAACGTTGTGTTACTTAACTCACGCAGCGTGAGTTAAGTAACACAGAGTTACTGTTTTTCTACAAAACCCATCAGTTCATACTCCAAGCACCATTTTCTTTCCCTCCACCTTCAAAAACCCAAAAAGTGCAAAAATTTTGGGTCAAAATCTCCATTCCAAATCATTGTAAATCGTTAGGAAGCAAATTCCTACGCTTATCAAGAATCAAATATCAGGTAATGTATCATCTAAACTCATCTCATTTTGCTGGTTTTTGTGCTTAGTTCATCATTTTGTGAATGTTAAAAGGGATGGTCATTGTGGATTCCGGGTCATAGCTACGCACTTAGGGATGGATGAGGAAGATCATGTATTGGTTCGTCAAGCACTTATTCATGAGTTGAGAAATCAAAAGAGTGACTACATGCCGTTATATGACACGGAGGGGCGTTATAACAAAATCTTGAATGGTTTACACCCTCCAAAATGTACAAGTGGTATTGCGCCGGTAGATAAGTGGTTGACCACTCTAGATATGGGTCACATTATTGCTACTTGCTACAATAGAGCCGTTGTTCTATTGACTTTGCCCGAAAAAGGAATATGTGAGACATATTTCCCAATTCGAAGTGCTCCACCACTTAAGCCACATTCCAACATCATGTGTCATTGCTTAATTCTTGACCACTATCTTCATGTTGTTTTGAAGGAAGGTTGTCTGTTACCACCGAGTTGTATGGAGTGGAATAATAACAAGATTGGTGAGGCGGAGAATTGGCATTTTGAGTTTTTGGATGGACAGAACGCATTCAATGAACTCATGTCCAAGGAGCCGAAGCAGCCAAAGAAATCAACAAATGAGCACAATCGTATTATTTGTGGTGATACTCCCACTCTGGAAAAAAAGAAACAAGAATTTGAAGTCATGGAAGACATAGAAGAAGACAGAAATTATGCAATATCACTAGAATACTTAGATAGGTTATAGGCTATGAGACTTTTTGGTAGGTCGGTGTTCGTCTTATTTTTTGGTGGTATTACACCCCGACGTATTTTTTGGTGGCCGGTTATGTAATTTGGATATTAGTTGCCAATATGTAACTAATATTATATATATTATATGAAGTGAAATTTATTTTTGTGGCCGGTTATGTCACGCCAATTATTGCTCGCATTTTTTGGTCTCTAATTATTCAACTATTTATTTTATCTCATTTTTCTCATATTTGTTTTTCATTATATTTTGTGAAGTGAAACATGTCTGAAGATGCACAAGATTCAGTTAAACTTCATGTTCGTTATGTAGATGTGAAAAAGAGGGCTAGGTTCTTTGTAAACCCCAACGACAAGTTGGACGAGTTGAAGGCAAAACTTGACGACTTCTTTATCCATATTGGTTCAAATCATAGAACATGTGATGTGATAGTAAATGTGCCAGGCGTGGACTTGGGGGAGGATAAGGAAGAAGACTTTGGAAGACCGTGTATTATCCACAACTTCTCAAAGATGACAGCGACATTGATTACATGTTTAGGTTAATGGTTGAGGATAACACTTTACATATTTATGTCCAATCCGTTGAAGTGTAATATTAATGTACGTGTAATAGTCTAATGTGTTCGAATTTGTGTCCGTAATTTTGAATTTTAATGAATTTGTGTTTATGTGTAATTTGGATCGTTTATGTGAGACTTTGTGATTTTGAGAATTTAAGGACAAATTGATGTAATTTGGACCGTTTATGTGTCATTATGTGTGATTAAGTGATTACACGTCATTAACTGCGAATTTCCTATTTGATTATTCCTCACTCTCTAATAAAAATCCACTAACCCATCAAACACATCAAATAAACAATTAAATCATAAATAATTAAAATAATATAAACTAAAAATCGGGATATTACATCCATATGAAGAACTAAGATGACAGGGACCAAATTCATGTTTTTAATTATGCTTATAAAATTAATATGAGGATTTACTTCACTTTTTTATTACTCCCTCCGTTCCTTTTTAAGTATCTTTTTAGGGTGATTTTTTCGTTCCTATTTAACTGTCGTTTTGGTATTTTAAGGGTATGATTTGTCAATTATACCCTTTGTTAATTATTCTTATATTTTTCAATAAAACTAATTAATGTTATATATTTGAAAACTAAAGTTTGTTTTAAAACAAAATTTGTTTCATGTCATCTTCAAATTTTAATAAAATTTTGTTACCTATGATAATAGTTTCATGAAGAGTTAAAATTATATAAATAACATGGGTAGTACTTGTTAAAAATTTCAAGAGATATGCACAATATTTAGAAAATTGAAAATTGTTTGTTATGAGAGAAAAATAAAGCGAGTAAAAATATAGGAATTTGTTGGAGAAAAAGAGTAGTAACTAAAAATTGTTTGTTACATATTAAATTTATTGGAAAGATAAAATGTGTGAAAAAAATAGGAAATTATTAGTAGATTAAATTGAGGGTATAATAGGAAAAAAAAATGCAAAGATACACTTCGTTATTTTTGTGTTAAAATTCTAAAATGACACTTAAAAAGGAATGGAGAGCTACTATTTTCTTCCTTGCAAAAATTCAAAAAATAAAATTTAAACTCCTTGAGCTACTATTTTCTTCCTTGCAAAAATTCAAAAAATAAAATTTAAACTCCTTAACCCCTTTACTAGAGACCTTTGGCTTATTATTGGATCCACTTGTACACATTCCTTTGCTAATCTTAACCCCTGTAGGTGGCTAGAAAATTAATCATCTTTTTTTTTTTTTGGTAGTGTTGCAAAGTAATGAGGCAATTTGATGGAATGTTTTTTTTGGTAGTGTTGCAAAGTAATGAGGCAATTTCAATGTGACTGACACTGAAACCTCCATAACCAACCCAACAGCAAAACAACCTCCAAAACCCTTTCTCAAACATGGGACTCATAAGATGGAAAATGTCCCAAATGAATCAGAAGCGAAAGGCAAACCATGCATTCCCTACAGTTAGGAAGTCGGAGCCATTGGATGAAGATTAAACGGTCCATTTTTTAAGTTCGAATCAACCTTTAAATGAAATGTGTCTAGGGTTCCAATTGTCTGACTGCTCTGATTGTGTGGCATTTTGACTGCATAGAATTTGATTTTGTGTGTGTATATCTTTAAAGCATCAAAATGGAAACTGTTTAATAGTATTTGAATGGCGTTATCATGTTATGAGCAGCTTATTTTAGGACTTTTATATGTTGTACTTTGACTTGTATAAACTGAAATCTCTTTGTGCTTAATTTCTTTTGGTTAACAATTACCTTTAAAGTGCACACTGTGAGTTTTTTTTTTATGTTCAGAATGTGCTTTTACATGTTTTCTTTTTTGAACAAGAACATTACAGTGATATTTGGGAAATTTGTGAACATATATAGAGGTATAAGGCTCATACTCCTACAGATTTCTGTTTTTTTCCCTTTCATTGTCGGTTATTCTAAAGCTCGTTTGTTGTGCCAATGATGTTTGAAAGCATTGGGTGATGACTGGAGATCCTTTAGCTGTTACAAGGCTATTTCAGTGATTGAGAAGTCATCATTTAAAATTGAAAGTGCCGACCAGATAAAAAACCTCCCGTCAATTGGAAAATCAATGAAGGATCATGTAAGTGAATTTATGACTAGACATTCTTTCTATACTTAGTGACCGCTTTCTTCTTACACCGCTTATCTACTAAAAGTTTGACTGAAAATTTTATCTTTCGCTGCTAATAGCTTCATTTTTCTTTATAAGATCTTCCTCAGCTAAAATGTCATCTATCCTTAGTGTAATAATAACATTTAGCTATCCTATGATCGTCGTTCTCTGGTCGGGACTTGGGTATCATGAGGTGCCTATGTAGGTTATTTATTTATTTTTTCTAGTGTGTGGGTGCTTAACATTGTCATTTATTATTGCAGAATAAACGTGCATGTGTTGTTTAGATACTAGTCTGACAATTTCTGTTAACTATGATTGTTTCCATTTTTAGAAAGTTTGGTTCTAATATTCAATTATGATTCTTATTTACTTCTTTCTTTTAACAGTTTTTTAAAATTTGGCTTTGTTCAGTATAAACGAATGACCTTCCAATGTTAATACATAGATCTGAATTTGATCCTCAATAAGACATTTGTGCCTTTTCCTAAGTAATTATCAAGCAATTTGTTTGGGTCAGGTAATAGACAAACAACTGTTGTGTTCAGATCCAGGAGACAATCACTACTGGGAAGTTATCGAAATTGGAACACTTTGAAACTGATGAAAAGGTATGAAGTACATAGCCTTTTTTAAATACTTTTGCATCATATTTATTAAATTTTGGAATATATGCACACAGATGCGTTTGTAATACAAATTTAATTTGTATATCCGTCAGATTTAATATAGCAACACCCTGTATATTGTCGACATGTTAATAGCAATCTTACTGCCTTATCTTCTTCAAGCTGATTCAACTATAGGTGCAAACAATATCCTTATTTGGAGAAGTCTGGGGGGTATAGGTCCAGCCACAGCACTGAAATTGTATGACAAAGGACATCGTACATTAGATGATCTTAGGAATGATGATTCACTTACGAATGCACAGAAGTCAGGGTTGAAATACTTTGACGATATCAGGCATCGGATTCCATGCCATGAGGTCTGTGGGGTTCTACCTGTTATATGCTATTATTTCCCAAAAATAATAACTCCATTTTATTTTGCCAAAAATCACTGATGCTCTTTTTGATTGATAGGTTCAAGAGATGGAACCTGCAGAAAGTTGGGGAGGATGTTTTGCCAGGGGGCACTATAATCTCCAAACTTCTTTGAAATAATGAATGATTCAAGCTTTATTAAGAGACCTCCAGTCTCCAACTTCTGACATTTGTCTTGTTTCGAAATCATACTTGTCAACTTTTGCAATTTACATCATGTCACTCTCTAGTTAGAATTGAAGCATGACATTAAAAACCGTGTTACCTGCTGCTGATTCACTTAGGTTATTATTGTTTGCGGAGGATCATATCGACATCGGAAAGCTACCTGCGGGGACATTGATATCATTATAACACATCCTGATGGAACAAGGTAATGCTTGATTTTTTATATCCTGTATTTATCGACAAATGTATGTGTTTCCAAATTCCAACTAAAAGTATGCTTTTCAATGAACACATGTATATGTCAATTTTACTTTTGTAGTTTCCTTGATTACTTTTGTTCCTTTTCATATCTGCTTTTGGAAAAATATATAAACACGCAACAGCCATGACAACTGCCAATCCCTTTACTCTTGCTGCTAGGAATTACTTGTGGAATACTATTTTCTCATGTTTAGAGGCTCAATAGATTTGTTCATGTCTTTCAGTCACAAAGGATTTTTGCCCAAGTATGTAAAGAGTTTAAAGGATATGAATTTCCTGAGGGAGTTATGTTTATTTTTCTATTATTGGGTGCAGGTTGAGACTGCAAGCAGAATCTAAAGGATTCTATCTTGATGATACAGGATTGTTTCCAGCTACTCAGGGTTCTGGTGGCAAACAGATATGGTTTTCTTTTTTCTTTCTATAATTACACAATAGATTAGAACGATTGTGTCCTCATTTGCTTGATTTTGCAGGGCACAAAAGGTACTGCAAATATGAAATTATATACCAAAAGGGAAGTGTTTGATTTCCTGGGTTTTCCTTGGCTTGAACCACATGAATTGACAATGCCAAAATCTTTCCAATCATCTTTTGGAGAAGCCTTCCTGGTTCACCTGTCAAATCTTTCCTTGCACCTCAATTTGTGTCCTTCTTGATCCTCGTATATATAGTTTTTTAAGTCATCAATATAACTACTTTAACATATTTTGCAGGTGTTCTGTATTTATTATCAAGAAAGCTACCATTGAATACCCATCATGTTCTCCCAAAAGAAGCATTTTATGCAGTAAGATGCTTTCTCTAACTGGAATGTAATAGTAATCACATTTAGATTTATTGTTTTAGGGGTTCCAATATGCAACTGACATAGGGTATATTACATTGAACTATACCTCCTCCCATGTAGATTCTTTGTGGATATCAGGATATGTATGATTAACATGTAAAAACTTGACCCTGCCTGCATCTTTGTCTATCTAAGTGGGACAAACAATCAGTTAAGGATCTGGCAACACAAAAAAGCATAATTTGAAACCATTTAGAGAAATTGATTGCCATAAACTAAATAACTTAGTAAAAAATATATGGAATTTTCTAATACCTGATAAAAATTAAGGATTCATATGTGCAAAACTTCTAATATGTTTCAAGCTATAAAGAGTGCCATAGGAAACCTGCATCACTTTCCACTACAAGAAAATTGTGTTTTAGATTCAGCAGGAAAATGGATGCTAAAAGGCAAATTGTGGATGCTAATAGCCTTTTAGAGTCAGCATAGAGTCCAAAAAATTGACGACAGTAAAAGCTTGGATGCTAAACACTAGCTTCCTGCTGACGCTAAAATAGCATCTTCAAAAGTGGATGCTAAAATCGAAGCTAATGCCTATTAAAAGTGTATATAAATGCATACGCTACTTAGCATTCACTAATTATGGACGCTATAATAATGACATCAGTTACATTTTTAACCGACTTAAAAAGTCATTTTATAAAAAAAATAATATGAATTTCCTCACTACATATATACTGGTGATCAAATAAACGATAAACATTTTACTAAAAACCATCACTTAAAGTTCCACATCAATTGAAATAACAAACAAATAAAAATCAGTGACTTAATAGTTGTTACTTATCACCTCAAAAGACATCTACCCTTTGGAGTGACATGTTGATTCAAGATAAACAATTATTCATGTGTTGCATAAAACCGACACTCGCTAAATTGAATTAAACAGCTCCAACAAACCTTATTCATCATTCCAAATACAGAAAACCTGCCATTAAGGCTTATTATCTATGATAGTCACCGATTTCTAGAGTATAACACTAAAACATAGAATTTTACCATAGTTGGAGCTTCGTATAAAAAGGTTTAAGGAAACAACACATAAAATAATCCAATAGCAGCACCATGACCCTCCTTTTGAAGATCAAACTCACATGGAAGTGCATACCTGTGGGACAATATATAATAGCATGACCAGAGTTACTTATGAGTACATACAAATTTTGTTCCCTATACAAAAACTATTGTCAACAAGATTAAATATGGGACAATGATTTCGCCTATTTCCTTTTGGCACCACTTCTCCAAATTTAGGCAACCATTAAGAGTCAATGATTTTAGACCACTAAGGTGTTGGATGCTCGTTGGAAGGCAAGGCCAATATGGGACACACATAAATTGTTAACTTGTGAAGCAAGGTAAAGTTTTCAAAACATTCAGACAAATATTCTCTAGGTTTGGAAGACCAGATAAGCTTAAGTAGTGGAAATAAGTCATACGATGTAAAGCCTCGTGGTGACCCTCCACTTCTGAACAACTACCAAGAACCAATGTCTCTAGATAAGTTAGATATTGAATACCCAATGACATAAGAGAGTGTAGTCGTTTCAATACATCATTTGTTATTGACATGATGTTTCTGCAATGATTAATATATAGTTCTTGTAGAGCATGAAGGTGAATCATTTCAGCTGGGAGTATCTTAAATTTTGAGAGCCGGTGAAAATCCAATGTCTTAACATAAGAAGCAAGGTTTCTTAGGATCCCATCTGGAAAGTAAATCAACTCTTCATTATGCGAGAAATGAAGGGATTGCATTGGCTTCCATCTCTTAATAAGAATAAATAATATAAAATAGGATTAATATTATTTATTATTAGATACTCTAAAACTATAAATTGATCCTAGAAAATAATTTAAGATACTCTAATATAATATAGTATAAAGATATTATAAGATGTTTTATTATAAACTAACAGTACCTTGTGTGATAGTCCATGCTTGGATCCTTTGCACTATATCTCAGACGCTTCAGTGGCACACTCGTCCAAGATGTTGTCGAGGATGTGAGCAGCATTTTTGAGCTTTTGTAGCCAATCCTTGATAGCACTGTCAATGAATTGTTTCTCCTCAGCATCTTCAAGTGTAGCCTTGACTGTAGTCAGCAAGCTGGCCAATATCGTCAGGTTTTGATCAAAACCATGAAACATGCCAAGCTCTTTTTGAAGGATTATGCTCAAATTATCAAGCACAACTTCAAGGGCAGCCTCAGCCATCTCTTAAGCTATGAATAGTGAAATGAATATGTTAGCGAAGTTGTACTGTATAACGTATTGCATAATGTGGGATAATTGACAAGGACAAGTTTTACGTTCTTTTATGTTATGAACAAAAGTTGGCAACTAAGATAATAGTATAAGCAAAATATTATTGGAACAATTTGTGAAGAAAACCAATGTTTATCAATCATTAAGGAAGGAATCACAGGTGAAACAATATTTTGGTTGGGTATAGAAGCTAAAGACGGTTTCCACGCATTAAAGGTTTTGATATAACAATTAATTAACGTAAAGCAAACACTATAACCATATTCTCCCACTTTATTTTGTATATCTTTCCTTTTTAATTTAATATACCATTACTCTTCACATTTTTCACTTCTTTCGTTTGACTTTTAACAACTAGTATGACTATATGAAATTATTGTGGTTTAGAAATTCCGTATATTCTCTTGCTGAAGATATACATATACACATTGTGTTGTTTTGATGATTGTAGTATTATTATACCAGAATGTTTGTTCTGTGGTTATAGAGAGCTTAAGCACTTGCCCAAATAGGTTGAGAGATCTCTAAAATGGATTTTAAAACAACTACTTGGTTTTTCAGTTTTTGTTGCTCCTGTTCTTTGAACAACTATGATGATTGTTATGCATCAATGTATCCACTAGTTTGAAGGATTTCATAGTTTTCCAATGAAGTTGTGAGAATGTGATATGGAATACAATAAAGAATGGAGACAATGTCACATACTTCACCGTTCTTTAAAGATGTAAGTTATGGAGGACACAATTTCACTTATACTTTTTGAATGTTCATTGCATTCCAATTAAGTTAAGCATATATGTTTGTTTCTCATCTTTTCCATCGATTCCCAATCTTTTGAAGATTGACTTGTTCTAATTTATATCTGGTGGCTGAGGAAAATACCCTAATTAGGAGATTAGTTTGATCAATGGGTGAGTTTATTTTGCTATGCCAGCTGAACTTGGCTATTTCATATATTCAGTTCATAGTAGATTATAGTTGGTCCTGCACAATGTTCTCTATTATTGTGAAAATAAGTCCTTTCTCTTCCTTCATGAACCCCTTTCCCATGTATACTGTTTTGAAACATGAAGGATTAAGGATATCTCAATTTTGAGGCTGTCTTATGGTTGTTTATTTTAGCAACTGTGCTGTTTGATTTTTATTGACTATGGAATTATTATGATTTAGATATTAGGCTGTAAGATATTTGAATTGGATTTAAAAACAAGCAATTGTTTGTTGAGCTTTTGTTGATTGTGTTCTTTGAACTATTATGATGAGTATTATGCATCATTCAATCATTTTATTAGAATGTGGTATGAGAACTGGTAGATGTATGTTTGTTTGTGTCACCTTAGCCATCGACTCCCAATTTTTTGAAGTCTAACCGGTTATTATAACTTATATTATGGCTGGGCAAAGTTCCTTCATTGGGAGCGTGCTTTGATCGGCAGGTGAATGCATTATGTAATGGTAGCTAAACTTTGCTATTTTCTGTTCCATACATTTATAGATTATAGTTAGTTGTGTACACAGGTCTCCATTATTGTGGCAATAGGTCTCTTCCTTCACAAATCCCTTTACTACTAATACACTATTGTGAAACACTAAGCCAGATTTATCCAAGCAAATACTTCAATCAAACAGTAAGGAATATGGACATCTTAATTCCTTCGCGCACCCCTTTACTAATTATCTATGTTGTTTGATTACTAACTATATGAAATTATGATGGATATTCTCTTGCTGAACATACACTTGTGCACATTTTTTGTTTTGATGATCATGATATTACATTAGTATGTATGGATATGTGGTTAGAGAGAGCTTAAGCACTGGCTCAAACAGACTGGGAAATCTCTTAAATTGATTTCAAAACATGCACTTGTTTGGTTCTGAACTCTTGTTGGTTGTGTTATTTAAACTATTATGATGATCATGATGCACTAATCAATCTACAGCTAGTTAAGGGTTCATTTTATAATTTCATGCAAGTTATGAGAATGTGATATAAGAACTGACAACAGGAAATGTTTTCTTTGTTTCACCTTAGTCATAGATTCCCAAGTTTTCTATGTGGTTATAGAGTGCTTTGAACAACGGGTGAATTAATTTTGTTATGGTAGATGAACTTTGCTATTTTAAATGTTGAGTTCTTTTATACTAAGATTATAGTTTATTCTGCACACTGCTCGCCATTGTTCTGCCAATTGGTCATTTCCCTCCTCTTCATGAAACCTTTTACTATGAACACTGTTTTGAGCCATTAAGGAATAAGGGATAAGGGATAAGGATATGTTAGTGACAAAACAACGTCGAATTTATTATTGCTATAGTATTTGCCTACTAAAGGACAAAAGCATTGCATTGTCCTGGTATTTTTTCTTGATAAAGCAAGAATGAATTCTTCAAGTGTTGTAATGTACCTTCTTTAACAGTGACTTTTTGAGCTAGGACTCTTTGAAGACTATCACGGAAGCGCATCAAGATCCTTTTCATTAGAAGCCCACACAGTTAGTAGTTGATATTCAATTGGTATGCTAGACATGTTTTTGGGGTGAAAATTTTGCTGGAAAAAACATTGGATTGTTAACATTTTTCAATAGGGAGGTTTTCTTGAGATGCTTGAAATGTCTCATCTCATTGTCCTTTATTTGACTAGAACCTGATTTTCTTATTGATGCTATTTCCAGGCTGTTTAATGAATTTGAGGGATACGACTTTGCAAGAACAGGAAGCATTGCCACCGAAAAGGTAGGTTGTTGAACCTAGTTCATTATTAACTTAATGTTTATTTTTATACAAATGCCTTTTTATTAGAAACCTACGAAGCACCTTCACGTACACCGAAACAACACTGACATGTCGACACCGGTAATGATTTAAGAAAATGACTTAGTTGAATGTAATCACACGTGTCAGTGTTGTGTCGGATACTAGACACTCATTCAATTAGAAGTGTTGGTGCTACAAAGGTAGAAACTATTTCACCCTGACATATGTGTAGAATATTTAGTAAATAAAACTCATACTTTCAAGATCTGACTGTTTCAGGTTGAACTCAAGGAGGGTCCTTTAGAGCAGTTCACACATGACATGGAACCTTTTCTCCGGAAGCAAGGCATGCCTGTTCGGTTAAATAAAGGTACACTATATAGGCTGCATTGTTTTGTACTATTGTTTAAGTGAACATGCCAATAGGAGACTAATAACCGACATTTCGAAAATTCACAGGTGTTGTGGAGCTTGTTTCGGACTTTGTTGTTTGTGAGGAGGGAAAGCCTTTGTCGCCTGAAGCATCTCGTATACTGGTTAGTTATTTTGTTATTACCTAAATCTTCAGTGCCACGTGTTGGCGAACATAATGTGACCCAATAGAACTTGCAATATCATCAGGACTTCGAAAGTTGAAGTTGCGCTACTCTAGGGACGACTCACAATTCAACCTAATAACTACTTCCTGCCTATGGGTTATTCTACCATATTAGTCTTTACTAATTTTAGGTCAAAGATAAGAACAAAGTGGAGTAGGATGATTTTTTGATTGTGAACATTGGAAAATTTAATATTATTTTTTCCTCCCGACATCTTTCATTTTTATGCAGCGACCATTTGATTGTTCACATTACCACCATTGATTTTTTCTTGTGTGTGTGAGTGATGTTCATATAAAAATGCTGCTTACAGTTTTGTTTCCTTGTTAAATTCTCAATTGTAATGTTCCATCCAACTTCTTGACCTTAGCGATTGAAGTAATTAGTCTGGGTTAGCAATAAGCATATAAGCTCTCCTCAATTAGCACCATTATTATGTGTGTACATCATCAATGTTATATTGTGGCTGACATTGTTGCTGCTTTTGACAGCGTTTGATGGGAAACATGATGGCTACGTTTCGACTGAACCTGGTTTGCAGATGGGGTTCTGAGGATGATTTTGAACTCTACATTGATGGGCCTGGTGATTCAGATGTTGAATGATCATAGTAAACGACTTAGAATGTTGAAGATTACAAGATATGGTGTGGATGCAATTTACTTTGGAGG
>Ga0228711_1005132_pt1 | contig 19986 bp, 19 predicted proteins | sample MedpolnodulmetaG_2_FD_177996 | JGI IMG/M metagenome (GOLD analysis project Ga0228711, IMG submission 177996) | Root nodule microbial communities from Medicago polymorpha collected in Santa Monica, California, United States - brown nodules | ecosystem: Host-associated > Plants > Roots > Nodule... | reverse complement strand
TGGTCGACGGCGACGGCTGCTGTCGCCGCCGCCAGTGCTGCACCGAAAAGGAGCGTGTTCCTGGCCGTCATTTCCTCGCGAGCCCCTCGAGCCCGAACAGCGGGCGCATCCAGATACCGGCGAGTGAGCCGACAAAGGCAGCCGCAAACCACAGCCACCCGTGCAGGCTACCCGAAGCGATGCCGGAAAACAGCGCGCCTATATTGCATCCGAAGGAAAGCCGCGCGCCGTAGCCCATCAACAGACCGCCAATAGCAGCCGCCAGTACGGAGCCGAGCGGGATCTTCGCCTTCGGCGCGAACTTACCGGTGAGGCTCGCCGCACTTGCTGCGCCGAGGATAATGCCGAAATTCATCACCGAGGTGACGTCGGTGAGCACGCTGCTGTTGAGCGCCGTTTGCGGGCCCGGCCAGTTCCAGAACGCCCAATCGGCGACCGGAACGCCGGCGACCTGCGCCGCCTTGGCGCCCCACAGTCCGAAGCCAAAGGTAACCGACCAGGGATGGCCGGCGAGCAGCAGCGTCGCAATGTTGAGCAGAGCCATGAGCAGCCCCGCTCCGATCAAAGGCCAAGGGCCGTAAAGCACCCATGTCCAGGCCGGGCGCGAGGGTGCCGGCTCCCGCTCTACATCGCCGTGGGCCCGTTGTTCGACCAGGGCAGTTAGCAGCGAAACAAGCCCTAGGCCGGCAAGCGTCGCCAGTATGGCAGCGCCGGTCCCAAGCTGCCGGACGAGATCGATCGTGCCGAAGGACGGGAGCGTCAGCCACCACGGTAGATGCGCCGTACCGATCAGCGCGCCGACGATGAAGAAGGCGAGCGTGACGAGCATGCGCGCCGAGCCGCCGCCCACGGTGAACAATGTGCCCGAGCCGCAGCCGCCGCCGAGTTGCATGCCGAGCCCGAACAGGGCAGCGCCGACGAGCACCGAGACCCCCACCGGCGCCAGCGCGCCGACGAGTGGCTGGCCACCGAGGCTGCCTGCCGAGATCAGCGGGATCATGGCAACTGCCGCCACACCGATCATCAGCATCTGCGCGCGGATGCCGCGGCCGCGGCGCTCGACGACCATACGCCGCCAACCACCGGTAAAACCGAAGGAGCCGTGATAAAGGGCGACCCCCAGCAGCGCGCCGACGGCGAAGAGCGCCGCCTGCCGCAGATCGACCAGCTGCGCAATCGCGAGAAAGCCGCCGAGCAGCGCGCATCCGGCGACGAGCGCCGGGGCACGGTCGACCGTCACTGGCGGCAAATGACGCGAACGATCAAGGGAAATATCAGTCATTTCGGATCCCGGCGCCTTCAGGTGCCCGACTTGTTCTCGACCGCACGCGCCGGGTCGGCCGTCCATTCGGCCATCGAACCGTCATACATGCTCGTCTTCTTGTTGCCCAGTACCTCGGAAAGGGCAAACCAGGTGACAGATGCCCAGTGACCGGTGTTGCAGAATGTGATGTTCTCCTCATCCGCGGCCAGACCCACCGCCTCGGTCAGCGCCTTCACCGTCTCGGGTCGCGCAAAGAGGGCGTGGTCCTTGCTGTAGAGCTTGGAATGCTCGATATTGGCTGAGCCCGGGATCGTGCCGTTGGCGCGCACGATCGGGCTCTTCGACTTGCCCTCGTGTTGCTCGGCCGGGCGACCGTCGATGAGCTTTTTGCCGGCTTCGAGCGCCGCGGCGACTTCCTCGGTCGTCGCCAGCAGCTCTTCCTGCGGCTCGGCGGCGAAGGTGGCCGGTTCAGGCTTTGCCGGCTCCGCGGAACGCGCGCCGCCGGCGGCGTCGTATTGCCGCCAACCGCCATCGAGGATCGAAACCTCGTCATGACCGAGATATTTGAAGGTCCAATAGATGCGGGTCGCGCCTCCGAATTCGCTCGAATCGGTACCCCAGGGTATGATGACGACGTGATCGTCATTGTCGATGCCGAGATCGCCGATCAGCTTGGTGATCTGCTCAAGCGGCGGTAGCATGCCGGGGACGCCGTCCACCTCGGTGCGCCAGCCGGCGCTCGCATAGGGCGCGACCACCGCTCCCTCGATGTAGGGCTTGTCGCCCAGCTCGGTCTCGGCGACCTTGTCGCGGATGTCGAGGATAACCACGTTTTCATCGCCGGCGTTCGCCTTGACCCATTCGGCGTCGACGAGCGGTTTGACCTCGGCGGCCAGAGCGGAGGAGGCGAGGACAGTCAGCGTGAATGCCAATGATGCAAGGCGCATTGATGAAGCTCCCGTATTCAGTTGCGGATTTCTACCGCGCGGTGGGCGCAGAGTCAGGACATGAGCGACGGGGGATCGCGTCACTATTGGAAAATTCGTCCTGTTCACCGGAGCTCGAAGGAAAGAGGTTTCATTCGAGGCCGCGATGCGTATGTCGGGGCGTCTTCGTGGTCAAGCTCCCTTTTCAATGGGCGGAGACTTGTTTATGTTCCGTTTTCGTTCTGACTGCGCGGCCGGATGCCGCAAGGCTGTCGGTTGCCGAGATTTCGGACGCAGTGCCAGCCGTTCGCATTCAATCTTCACGAGCAGAAGCTATCCCTGACAAAGAGGCCCCATGAACCCTGCCTATCTGGAAAAGCTCAATGACCGCCAGAGGGAGGCGGTGGAACATGGGATCGGTCGCCCAAGCGGTGAAATCGGTGGGCCGCTGCTCATCATCGCAGGCGCAGGTTCAGGAAAAACCAATACGCTCGCCCATCGCGTCGCCCACCTGATCGTCAACGGCGCAGATCCACGCCGTATCCTGCTCATGACCTTTTCCCGCCGCGCCGCTTACGAAATGACCCGTCGCGTAAAAAGCATCTGTCGGCAGGTGCTTGGGAACCAAGCCGCCGCCATCGGCGACGCCTTGACCTGGGCCGGGACCTTCCACGGGATCGGCGCGAGGCTCCTTCGCATCTATGCCGAGCAGATAGGCGTAAACGTGGATTTCACCATTCACGACCGGGAAGATGCCGCAGACCTGATGAATCTCATACGCCACGAACTCGGCTTTTCACGGACCGAAAGCCGCTTTCCGACGAAGAACACCTGCCTTGCCATCTATTCGCGCGTGGTCAATTCCGAGAGCTCGATCTCCGAGGTTCTCAAGTCCGCCTATCCCTGGGTATCGGCGTGGGAGGAGCAGCTGAAGCAGCTCTTCGCGGGCTATGTGGAAGCCAAGCAGGCGCAGAACGTTCTCGACTATGACGATCTCCTGCTCTACTGGGCGCAAATGGTGTCCGATCCGGGACTCGCCGAGGATGTCGGCACGCGCTTCGACCATATCCTGGTCGACGAGTATCAGGACACGAACCGCCTTCAGTCCTCGATTCTGCTGTCCCTCAAGCCCGCCGGCCGGGGGCTCACGGTGGTCGGCGACGATGCGCAGTCGATTTATTCTTTCCGGGCGGCGACGATCCGCAACATTCTCGACTTTCCGAAAGCGTTTTCTCCGGCGCCCGCTGACGTGATCACACTCGAGCGCAATTACCGCTCGACGCAGCCGATCCTCGCGGCTGCCAACGGCGTCATCGACCTCGCCCGCGAGCGTTTCACCAAGAACCTCTGGACGGACAGGCAGTCGGAACAGCGGCCGCGGCTCGTATCGGTCAAGGATGAGGCCGATCAGGCCAACTACATCGTGGAGCAGGTTCTGGGAAACCGCGAGCTTGGCGTTCCGCTGAAGCAACAGGCGGTACTGTTCCGGTCATCGAACCACAGCGGAGCCTTGGAAGTGGAATTGACACGCCGCAACATTCCCTTCGTGAAATTCGGCGGTCTGAAGTTTCTCGATGCCGCTCACGTGAAGGATCTGCTGGCCGTTCTCCGTTTTGCGCAGAACCCACGCGACCGCGTCGCCGGCTTCCGCCTTCTCCAGATGCTTCCGGGAGTTGGCCCTCAGACGGCCGGAAAGATCCTCGACACAATAGCCGCCGATCCCGAACCGCTCGTTTCGCTCACCGAAATTCCATCTCCGCCGAAAACTGGGGATCATTGGACCGAGTTCGTAACTCTGCTGTCGACCTTGAGAAAAGCCGGCGTCGGATGGCCCGAAGAAATCGCTTCCGCCCGGGCCTGGTACGAACCGCACCTCGACCGCATCCATGAGGATGCCGAAACACGCAAAGCGGATCTGCTGCAACTGGAGCAGATCGCCTCCGGCTATCCCAATCGCGAGCGATTCCTTACGGAACTTACGTTGGATCCGCCTGACGCCACCAGCGACCAGGCCGGCGTACCGCTTCTCGACGAAGACTATCTGGTCCTATCGACCATCCATTCTGCCAAGGGCCAGGAGTGGCGCTCCGTCTTCATGCTGAACGTGGTGGACGGGTGCATTCCTTCCGACCTCGCGGCCGGCACGACGGCCGAGCTCGAAGAAGAGCGCCGCTTGCTGTACGTCGGCATGACGCGGGCGCGGGACAGTCTGGACCTCCTGACGCCGCAGAGATTTTTCACGGGGGGGCAAAATGCACTGGGTGACCGTCACGTCTACGCTTCGCGGACCCGGTTCATCCCAGCCACGCTCCTTCAGTTTTTCGAAACGACGAGCTGGCCGAAGGTCACCGCGAATGCCGGCGACCGAAGTGCCCGACAAATCCGAGTGGATGTCGGAGCCCGGATGCGGTCGATGTGGAAGTGAGAGGGCCGCACCCCCGGTCCGGAAGGACGTCACGACAATTCGAATTCCGGAATTGCGTCGAGCGCCGGCCCTGCCTCTTGCTTCAAGATGGCGATGAACCGTTCGACGGCGGGCGGCATGTAGCTTGAATTGCGATGCACTGCGACCACCTCGCGGTGCATTGTCGTCTCCGGCAGGCTGATCTCGACGAGCGGTTCCCCGACGCGTCCCCGGCCGAGATTGCGCCGGGAAATGAATGTCAGAAGGTCGGTCGGCGCGATCAGCCGCGGCGAAAGCGAGATGTTGTTGGTCTGGATAACGACATCGGGTTCGCTCAGATCGCGTGAGGCAAAGGCCGCATCGATCCATTGCCGGGTCACGACCGAGCGGGCCGGCAGAACCCAGCCGTAGTCCTGCAGATCGGCAATCGTCGCCTTCTTGCGCGTGAGCGGATGACCACGGGCCGCCGCCACGACGACGGAATCCTCACCCAGACGATGGACGGTGTAGTTCGACTCATCGCCCTTCGTAACCGGGCCGACGACGATATCGACTTTTCCGTCGTTGAGCGCGGTGCGCAGCACGTCGTTCATGCCGATGCTGATCTCAAACTTGATGCCCGGCGCCTCCCGGAGAATACGGCTGCAGACGAGCGGCAACAGGTATTCGGCTGTCGTCGCTCCCGACCCCACGCGGACATTGCCGACCGCGCCCTTGGCGATGTCCGCCATCTCCCGAAGATTCTGCTCTACCGACATGCGCAGACTGCGCGCGCGCTCCAGCATGACCCTGCCGGCGGTCGTCAGCGCCACGCCGCGACCGGATTTGACCAGCAGCTTCGTTCCGATCTCGCTTTCGATGCGTCGCACCGACTTGCTCAGCGCGGGCTGGGTGCGGCCGAGTTTCTCGGCGGCACGGCCGATATGGCCCGTCGTTGCGATGACTTCGAAATATTGCAGGTCCCGCAGCTCCATTCATTCCCCTTGGATATGTTTTCAGGAATTTTATGAATTTGACCAGCGGTATCACCGAGTGTCAATAGAGGCATGCTCACGGATGGGAGAAGACGATGGGGCCGAAGGTTCTGATGACCGCAAAGACGCTTGCTACGCCGGGGCTGGCCCTGCTCGAGCAAGCCGGCTGCGCGGTCTCCTTTCTTAAGGAAGGCACGGAAGCGGAACTCGCAGAAAGTCTGCGGTCGACTCCCTTCGATGCCGTCATCTCCCGCACCTTGGCGCTACCGGCAATCATGATCGAGACGGCACCTGCCCTGCGCGTCATCTCCCGCCACGGTGTCGGCTATAATAATGTCGATATCGAAAGCGCCACCCGGCGCGGCGTGCCGGTGCTGATTGCCGATGGCGCGAATGGCAAATCGGTCGCCGAACTTGCCGTCGGCCTCGCCCTTTCGGTGGCCCGCAAAATCACGACGCAAGACGCCTCGATTCGCGCCCGCCAGTGGAATCGCTCTGCCTACGGCCTGCAATTTGCCGGCAAGACAGCAGGGATCGTCGCCTTCGGTGCGATCGGCCGGCGGGTAGCGGAAATTCTGAGGGCAATGGACATGCGGATCATCGCCTTCGACCCCCATGCGCGCGACTGTTCCACGACCGGGGTCGATTGGACCGAGACGCTGGACGAACTCCTGCAGGAAAGCGATCTCGTTTCGCTTCATTGCCCGTTGACGCCGGAGACCCGCAACATGATCACCGCGCCGCGGCTGGCGCGGATGAAGCCGGGCGCAATCCTGATCAATACCGCGCGTGGCGGCCTGATCGACGAAAAGGCATTGGCCGAGGCCGTTCTTTCCGGACATCTTGCCGGTGCAGGTCTCGACACCTTCGCCGATGAACCCCTCCCCGCCGACCATCCGTTCCTTTCTCTGCCGCAGATCGTGATGACTCCGCATATGGGCGGAAGCACCGACGCCGCGCTTGATGGCGTTGCGATCAGCGCAGCGCGCAACGTGCTCGACGTCCTGATCGACGGCAAGGTCGATCGCCGTCTTCTCGTCAACCCGGCGGTTCTCGAACACCGCACCGTCGAAGCAAAGTGAGTTTTCCATGACAGTCTCTCTCGCGAAAGATGCTCCTGCCGCCGCGTGGCCGGCAGGCTTCGTCGTCAACCCGCGCCAATCGCATCTCTCGACGGAACTGATCGAGGCCTATCGTTCCGTCCCCGTGCCCCATGCCAGCGACTGCATGGGCCGCCATACTGGCGCCCGCGGGCTTATCGCCTATCATGGCGAACAACCGGCGACGATTGCCGGACCGGCTCTCACGGTCCGTATCCGTCCTGGCGACAATCTGATGATCCACCTTGCCATCATGACGGCCGAGCCGGGTGATGTGATCGTCATCGACGGCGGCGGCGATCTCTCGACTGCGGTCATCGGCGGTCTGATGCGCACCAGCGCTCTTGCTCGCGGCATCGCCGCTTTCGTGCTCGACGGCGCGCTTCGCGATGTCGCCGAGTGGAAGGAGGGCGGCGTTGGTGCCTTCGCGCGCGGCAATGTGCATCGCGGCCCGAGCAAAGAAGGTCCCGGTGCACTTAACGTGCCGGTGGCCTGTGCGGGCCTGTCGGTGATGCCTGGCGATCTGATTCTGGCGGATTCGGATGGTGTGGTGGCCGTGCCGGCAGCGGACGCTGAAAGCCTGCTCGCCAAATGCCGCGCCCATGCCGAGCGCGAACGCGCCATCAATGAAAAGAACAGGACCGGCGAGCCGGACTGGGACCGTTTCAATACCTTGTTGCGGCAAAAGGGCTGCCCGGTCTGAAAACTGGAAATACACATATGCCGGCGCTGGGAAAGCCGGCTCATCTGGAGGAGAACGACATAATGATCAGCAGACGTGGATTTCTCGCCGGCACGGCCGGCGTCGCAATGGCGGGTTTCGCAGGTATTCGCATCAGCCTGGCTGCGACTTTTGAATCGATGGACATCTTCATCCCCGGTTCGCCCGGCGGCGGCTGGGACCTCACCGGCCGCGTTATTGACGAGGTCATGAAGAAGAACGGCCTCATCGGCAATTCGCGGATCACCAATGCCGGCGGCGCCGGCGGTACGATCGGTCTGCCGCAGTTCATCAACCAGTATGACGGCGAAGCCGATGCTCTGTTCGTCGCCGGCGCCATCATGGTGGGTACCACCATTACCAACAACACGCCGGTCGACCTGACGATGCTGAAGCCGGTGGCGCGACTGACCGGCGAGTACCAGGTGCTCGTCGTCCCGTCCGCTTCACCTGTACAGAACCTGACCGACTTCGTGGCACTGCTGAAGAAGGATCCAAGGTCTGTGACCTGGGCCGGCGGAGCGCCCGGCGGCACCGACCACATCTTTGCCTGCATGATCGCGAAGGCGGCCGGTGTCGCGCTCGGCGATCTCTCCTATGTCGCCTATACCGGCGGCGGTGGCGAGGCCATGGCATCCCTTCTCGGCAACCAGGTCTCCTGCGGCATTTCCGGTTACGGCGAATTCGCGGAGCAGATCAAAGCCGGAAATTTGCGGGCGATCGCGATTTCCGCGCCGGAACGCGTGTCCGGCATCGAGGTTCCGACGCTTGTGGAACAGGGCGTCGACGTCACGATCTCCAACTGGCGCGGCGTCTTCGGCGCGCCGAACATCGGCGACGACGAGGTCAAGGCGCTGATCGACCTCACGACCACGATGGTCCAGACCAAGGATTGGAAGGACCAGCTCGCCACACGCGGATGGAGCGATCAGTTCCTGCCGGGGGCCGAATTCGCGGCCTATCTCGAGAAGGATACGATCGCCACGCGCAGCGTTCTCGTGGACCTCGGCCTGGCGAAATGAAAGCGCTCGCGGCACGCCCACAGCTCGTCATCGTCTCCCTGATCGTGCTGGCGGTCGGGGCGGCGGTCATGTGGACTGCGACGACGATACCGGTCGGACCCGGCGTCGCCGCCGTGGGCCCGCGGTCGTTTCCCTTCGGCGTCGGGCTGCTTCTCATTGCCTGCGGCCTGCTGCTTCTGCTGGAGGCGAGCCGCGCGCCCTGGGACTGCGAAGCGACCGATCCCGCAGCACCCGGTCTCGATCTCGTACCGCTCGGCATTCTGGCCTGCGGCATGATCGTGAACGTCCTGCTCATCAAGAGCGCGGGTTTCATTCTCGCATCGACGCTGATGTTCGCCTTCACGGCAAGGGCCTTCGGTGCGCGCCGCCTCTGGCTGTCGGTGCTGATCGGTTTCGCACTCGCCCTTGCCACCTATTACGGCTTTGCCCGCATGCTTGATCTGAGGATTGGCGGCGGCTTCATCGAGGACTTGTTCTGATGGACACCCTCAATGCGCTTCTCGGCGGCTTCGGCTCCGCGCTCTCTCCGATGAACCTGCTATGGGCGCTCCTCGGCGTCACGCTCGGCACGTTCATCGGCGTATTGCCGGGTCTTGGTCCCGCGCTGACCATCGCACTTCTGCTGCCCATAACCTTCCAGGTCGATCCGGCCGCGGCGTTCATCGTCTTCGGCGGCATCTATTTCGGCTCGCAGTTCGGCGGCTCGACGACCTCGATCCTCATCAACACGCCCGGTGAAAGCGCCTCGATCGTGACCGCGCTGGAAGGCAACCGAATGGCCCGTAACGGCCGCGGCGCGCCAGCCCTTGCGACTGCTGCGATCGGCTCCTTTGTCGCCGGCACGATCGGCGTCGTCTGTCTGAGCCTCCTCGCGCCCGTGGTCGTCAAGCTGGCGCTCGCCTTCGCGCCGGCAGACTATTTCGCGCTGATGGTTCTGTCCTTCGTCACCGTCGCCGCCGTGCTGGGCAATTCCGTCATACGCGGACTTACCAGCCTCAGCCTCGGCCTTCTGCTCGGCCTCGTCGGTGTGGACCTGCAATCGGGCCAGGCCCGCTTCACATTCGGCGCGCTCGACCTGCTGGACGGCATCGACGTGATCATCGTCGTCGTCGGACTTTTTGCGGTCGGCGAGACGCTGCATCTCGCCACCCGCTACCGCTCCTCCCCGGAAGAGATCATTCCGGTGAAGGGCTCCATGTGGATGACGGCGCAGGACTGGGCACGCTCCTGGAAAGCCTGGATCCGCGGCGCGCTGATCGGCTTTCCCATCGGTGCGATGCCCGCAGGGGGGGCCGAGATTCCGACCTTTCTCTCCTATTTCGTCGAAAAGAAGCTCTCGAAACATCCGGAAGAATTCGGCCATGGGGCGATTGAGGGCGTCGCAGGTCCGGAAGCGGCGAACAATGCAGCAGGCGCCGGCGTCTTCGTGCCGCTGCTGACTCTCGGCATTCCGACGTCGGCTACGGCCGCCGTCATGCTGTCGGCCTTCCAGAGCTATGGTATCAACCCCGGTCCGCAACTCCTGACCAGCCACGCCGATCTCGTATGGACGCTGATCGCCAGCCTCTATATCGGCAACGTGATGCTGCTTATCCTGAACCTGCCGCTCGTCGGGCTCTGGGTGCAGATCCTTCGCATTCCGACGCCCTATCTTTATGGCGGCATCCTGCTCTTCGCGACCGTGGGCACCTACGGCATCAGCCGTTCGGTCTTCGACCTCGTCATGCTCTATGCCATCGGGCTGGCCGGCTTCTTCATGCGGCGCTACGATTTTCCGACCAGCCCCGTGATCATCGGCATGATCCTCGGCCCCCTCGCCGAGCAGCAGTTCCGCCGGGCCATGACCATGTCGCAGGGGGACCTCTCGGTCTTCGTCACAAGGCCGATTTCAGCAAGCTTGCTTGCACTCGCCTTCATCGCCCTCACGGCACCCATCGTCCTTTCCTTCCTCCGCAGCCGCCGGGAAACGGCCGCCGCCTGAAGGCCCATAGCGGGAAAGAAACATGTCAGATCATGTCATCCTTGAGGCTGAAGCGCTGCGAGGCTTCACCGAAGACGTCCTCAAAGCTGCCGGTATGCGCCCGCAACCGGCGGCAACCGTCGCCGATACGCTTGTTTACGCCGATCTGCGCGGCGTTTCTTCCCATGGCGTCGCGCGGCTGGGTTCCTATCTGGATCGTATCCGCGCCGGCGTCATGGAGATCGATCCGCAGATGAAGCTCATCCGCGAAGCGCCGGCAAGCGGCCTGCTCGACGCAGGCAACGGCTTCGGCCAGATCGCCGGCGTGACGGCAATGGAGATTGCGATCGAGAAGGCAAAATCCGCAGGCAGCGCGGTGATCGGCATTGCCAATTCCAATCATTTCGGCGTTGCCGCCTATTTTGCCGAACGGGCGACGCGCGCCGGCATGGTGGGGATCGTGTTGACGAACTCCTCCCCCGCCATGACGGCCTTCAATACCCGCATTCCGCTGATCGGCACCAATCCGATCGCCTTCGGAATCCCCGCCGACGCCGAGCGGCCGATCATACTGGACATGTCGACCTCGTTGGTCGCTCGCGGCAAGATCCGCCTCGCCTCGCTCACCGGCAAGCCGATCCCTCTGGGCTGGGCCTATGACGATCGGGGGCTTCCGACCGAAGACGCGCATGCCGCGCTGAAGGGCAGCCTCGCTCCTATCGGAGGACCGAAGGGGGCCGGCCTGTCGCTGATCATCGATCTTCTGACCGGCGTCCTGACCGGTACGGGGCTGACCGGCGAGGTGAAGAATATCACCGACATTTCCGGCCCCTCCCGCACCGGACATCTGATGATCGCTTTCGACGTCAGCCGATTCATTTCGCCGGAACTCTTCAAGTCGAGTGTCGACAGCGTAGTCGCCAACATCAAGGCAATGCCGTCGGCCGACGGCGGTCCGGTCTTTATGCCGGGAGAAATGGAGGCCATCGGGGCCGAAAGACGTGCTCGGGACGGCATCGGTGTTCCGCGTGACATCTTCGATACGCTTCGGGGGCTCTCCGTCACCTATCTCGGAGAGCTCAGACTCTAGCCGGGCTTGAGATCGGGTGCCTGTAGGTCGATCCGCTGAGATCCTGAGAGCAGTGCCGCCCTAGACCTTGCGAGCCGAAGCGCTCGCATTCGCGCCAGGCACAAGCGCCGGGTCGTCGAGCGCCGGATTATAGAACAGCGAGAGCGTCAGGCTTCGGGCGATACGCTCCGCCGTTTCCATGAACCAGGCCTTCGCCTCGTCGTTCGGCGCAATATCGTCGAGCGTCGCAGCAAAGAGCTTTAGCCATTTCGGGAAAAGCTCCGGCGTCAGATTGGCAACGCCGAGATGCGCCTGAACCGGTTTGCCGCCATAGGCACCGCTGCGGAAGGCGACGGCGGACCAGAAGCTTTTCATCTTCCCCATGTGCTCGGGCCAGCGTCCCGATAGCCTTGCGTCGAAGACGGGTCCGAGTTCCGGATGTGCCAGAACGCGGGCATAGAACGTGTCGACCAGAGTGCTGATGAACGCGTCATCGACACCCATGGCCTTCATTTCCGCTTCCGCCCGTTCCCGGATCGCAGCGGCATGGATCGTGCGGCTCTGCATTTCGTCAGCCATTTCATACTCCCGCTCTGCCGCTCTCATATAGGTTTTGCGCCTGCCGGACCAAGGGCTCAATCGTCTCTTGCGGCAATCTGTCTGAATCCTGGAAAGATGGGGTTGGCTGACAAAGCAGCCTGATATAGACATGACCTCATGGTGAGCCAGGAGCAACTTCTCAGCACCGCGAAACCGGACGTGGTTTCAGGAGAGGATTTCATCCTCTCCGCTCTCTCGACAGATTTGCAAAGTTGGGCCCTGTTCCTCGATATCGATGGGACATTGCTCGACCTTGCGGAAACTCCGGACGCTATTACCGTACCGCCTTCGCTGCCCGCCGATCTCGACGCCTTGTCGAAAAAGCTCGGCGGTGCGCTCGCGCTCGTGACTGGCCGCAGCCTTGACTACGCCGACCAGCTCTTCTCGCTGTCGCATTTTCCCATTGCAGGACTTCACGGCGCCGAGCGCCGCGATCCGGACGGTCAGCTGCACAAGGCCACGGCGACGGCAGAGTTCGAGCGGCTGAAGGCCGATCTCGTGGCCGATACCGCCAGTTGGGCGGGCGTTCTCATCGAGGACAAGGGGGCGGCAGTCGCCGCCCATTACCGGCTTGCGCCGGACAGAAAGGACGACGTCGAACTGGTGATGGAGCGAGCGTTGATCCGCGCCGGACCGAACTGGACCATCCAGCAGGGAAAGATGGTGATCGAAATCCGTCCGGCCAGTGCCGACAAGGGTAAGGCAATATCGGCCTTCCTGGCCCAGCCCCCCTTTGCAGGCAGACGCCCGATTGCGATCGGGGATGATGTCACCGACGAAGCGATGTTTCGCACGGCCAACCGTCTCGGAGGCTATTCGATACGCATCGGACCACACTTGCCTGCGAGCGAAGCGCTCGGTTCCACCCGCTCTGCCGAGGCGCTGCGCGGCATCATCGCCGCCCTGGCCTCCTGATTATTTGAGCACCTGACCTATATTCCTGCATGAAAGGAGTTCGGCATGAGCCGTCTCGTAATCGTTTCCAATCGTGTGCCCGTTCCGGACAAAGGTGGCATTGCGCCCGCCGGCGGGTTGGCGGTCGCGCTGAAAGTGGCCCTTGAAGAGCATGGCGGCATATGGATGGGCTGGTCGGGGCAGTCGAGCGGCGAACACGAGCCGCAGCCCATGGCTCAACTGCGCCAAGGCAATATAACCTATGCACTCACGGATCTGACCGATACCGATGTCGAAGAATATTACCATGGCTTCGCCAACAGGGTTCTCTGGCCGATTTGCCATTATCGGTTGGATCTCGCGGAATATGGTCGCAAGGAGATGGCGGGGTATTTCCGCGTCAACCGCTTCTTCGCCCATCGGCTGGCGCCGCTCGTCGAACCGGATGACGTCATCTGGGTGCATGACTACCACTTGATTCCTCTCGCCGCGGAACTGCGCCAGATGGGTTTGAAGAACCGCATCGGCTTTTTCCTTCATATTCCCTGGCCGCCTGCCGACGTGCTCTTCACCATGCCCGTTCACGAGGAAATCATGCGCGGCCTGTCCCATTACGACGTCGTCGGCTTTCAGACCGATCATGACCTTGAGAACTTCGCCGGCTGCCTCAGACGGGAAGGCATCGGCGATGAACTTGGCGGGGGCCGCTTCAGTGCCTATGGCCGTGTGTTCAAGGGGGGCGTTTATCCGATCGGCATCGAGACCGCGGCCTTTGCCGAATTCGCCAAAAAGGCGATGACCAACAAGACCGTCAGAAAAGCGCGCGAAAGCATAGAGCACCGCAACCTCATCATAGGTGTCGATCGCCTGGACTATTCCAAAGGAATCACGCAGCGCATCGATGCGTTCGAGCGTTTCGTCCTGGCCAATCCGGCTCAGCAGGGGCGTGTCACCTATCTGCAGATCACGCCGAAGTCCCGCTCCGAAGTGCCTGAATATGAAGCCATGCAGCGCACCGTGGCCGAACAGGCCGGCCGGGTGAACGGCGCGCTCGGCGCGGTCGACTGGGTTCCCATTCGCTACATCAACCGCTCGGTCGGCAGACATATTCTTGCCGGTCTTTACCGGTTCGGCAAAGTCGGCCTGGTGACGCCGCTTCGAGACGGGATGAACCTCGTCGCAAAGGAATATGTAGCCGCGCAGGACCCCGAGGACCCAGGCGTGCTTGTACTTTCGCGCTTTGCCGGAGCTGCTCGCGAACTGAGAGGCGCTCTGCTCGTCAACCCGTATGACATAGAGGGTACCGCCTTTGCTATGGCGCGGGCGCTCAGCATGCCGCTGGACGAGCGGAAGGATCGCTGGAAGTCGATGATGGATCACCTGCTGGAACACGACGTTTCACGCTGGTGCCGGGATTTTCTCGACGACCTGACGGGATCGGCCGGTCAGCCGGGTTCTGAACCTGCATGAGAGGCCGGATGCCTTCTCCTATGGCAGATTGAGGCTGGCCGCCCGTTGCGCAGAAGGTGGCGGGGCTCGCAAATGCCGGCCTCACGCACGCCGCCATACGCTCCGACCCGCATCGCAGGAAAGGCGCTTAAGCCGGCTACCCGTATCGAACAGGGACAATGAACCCGGGACGGAAAGGTGCGCTAGCATGGCGTGACAGCGGCGCCGGCCCGTGGCATAGGGGTGCCCGCACCCAACCAGGCTCCCTTTCCATGATCCGTGTCGAAAATATCAGCAAGTCCAACAGCCATCGCATACTCTTCATCGACGCTTCAGCCGCGTTGAATCGCGGCGAAAAGATCGGGCTCGTTGGCCCGAACGGGGCGGGAAAGACGACCCTCTTCCGGATGATCACCGGTCAGGAGGAACCCGACGAGGGACAGGTTTCCGTCGAAAAGGGCACGACGATCGGCTATTTCGATCAGGATGTCGGCGAGATGGCCGGCCGGTCGGCCGTCGCGGAGGTGATGGAAGGGGCAGGCCCGGTCAGCGCCGTGGCGGCGGAGCTGCGGGCGCTCGAGGCGGCCATGTCGGACCCGGATCGTATGGACGAAATGGATGCCATAATCGAGCGCTACGGCGAAGTGCAGGCCCGCTATGAGGAGCTCGACGGCTATGCGCTCGAGGGGCGTGCGCGCGAGGTTCTCGCCGGTCTCAGCTTCAGCCAGGAAATGATGGACGGCGACGTCGGCAAGCTGTCGGGCGGCTGGAAGATGCGCGTGGCGCTCGCCCGCATCCTCCTGATGCGTCCGGACGTCATGCTGCTCGACGAGCCGAGCAACCATCTCGATCTCGAAAGCCTGATCTGGCTGGAAGACTTCCTGAAGGGCTATGACGGCGCCCTGCTGATGACGTCGCACGATCGCGAGTTCATGAACCGGATCGTTACCAAGATCATCGAAATCGACGGCGGCGCGTTGACGACCTATTCCGGCGATTACGGCTTCTATGAGGAGCAGCGGGCGCTGAACGAAAGGCAACTGCAGGCCCAGTTCGAGCGTCAGCAGGCGATGCTTGCCAAGGAGATCAAATTCATCGAGCGTTTCAAGGCCCGCGCCTCGCACGCTTCGCAGGTTCAAAGCCGGGTGAAGAAGCTTGAGAAGATCGACCGCGTCGAGCCGCCGCGTCGTCGCCAGACCGTCTCCTTCGAATTCCTGCCGGCTCCGCGCTCCGGCGAAGACGTCGTCAATCTCAGGAATGTCCACAAGGCCTATGGCAGCCGCGCCATTTACGAGGGTCTCGACTTCATGGTGCGCCGGCGCGAACGCTGGTGCATCATGGGCGTCAACGGCGCCGGCAAGTCGACGCTGCTCAAGCTGGCCACCGGCACAACCACACCGGACAGGGGCAGCGTTTCACTCGGCGGCAGCGTGAAGCTCGGCTATTTCGCACAGCATTCCATGGATCTGCTCGATGGCGAGAGCACCATTTTACAATGGCTGGAGGACCGCTTTCCTAAGGCCGGACAGGCGCCACTCCGGGCGCTGGCCGGCTGTTTCGGCTTTTCGGGCGATGACGTCGAGAAGCGATGCCGGTCCCTCTCCGGCGGAGAGAAGGCACGGCTGGTCATGGCCGCAATGCTGTTTGACCCGCCGAACTTCCTCGTCCTGGACGAGCCGACCAACCACCTCGACCTCGACACGAAGGAAATGCTGATCCAGGCACTCTCGGCTTACCAGGGCACCATGCTGTTCGTCTCGCACGACCGCCGTTTCCTGTCGGCACTTTCCAATCGCGTCCTGGAACTCACGCCTGACGGCATCCATCAGTATGGCGGCGGCTACAGCGAATATGTCGAGCGCACCGGACAAGAGGCGCCGGGTCTGCGCGGGTGACGGCTGCGCCGGCACCGAGCGGAAGCAGCTTCTCCCGACGTTAGAGACAAGGGCCGAGGATAAGACATCCTTGAAATCGCCTCAGTAAGAGCCGCCTCGGCGGAAGATGGGGAGGAACCGGGCACCACGGTATAAAAGTGTCGGTCGATCGGGTTCCCAGCGGCGGGCGTGAGGTCGAGGACGTTCCCAATCAGCATGCACTGGACAACTTCGGCGGATCTTATCGTCATGGGCGCCTACGGGCGTTCACGCCTTCGGGAAAAGGTATTCCGCGGTGTCACCAAGTAGCCAGACCGAAAGATGTCCGCCCGTTTCGCATAGCATGCTTCGCGTACGGGTGCGAAAGCCAATCGATTTGTCCGTCAGTTTCGCATAAAACGAGAAAATGTCCGCCAATGTCGCATAAGGCGGTCAATCGCTTAGCAGGTGATGAGAGGCGGTGGCCGATAAGAGCCATTATCGGCCGTCCAACCGACTTTGAGGTGTTGCACTTTCTGATGTAAGGATATTCACGACGTGCTATTTAGGCGTGAAGAATAGAGGTCGAGTAAGCAAGCCAATGGAATACAAGGCGGATTACACGAAGATGCTCCGGTGCCGAGTAGCTATAGCGGCGTCGTTTTCCGTTCCCGCTTAGAGGCTCGCTGGGGCTGTTGAGCCGAAACCTGCCATCGAGCGATCTTCTGCATGACGGCTTGAATCGACAGTAAGCGCGATTTTCCCCGCACGTTGGCGCCGCCTTTCGGCGTTTAATTGGGAAAGCGTCGCGCTGGATCAGCCGGCAGTGGTGGTTTTGGGGAAGTTGAAGGACAGCAGGTCGGTGATATCGGCGAAGTCGGCACGCTGAGGCAATTCGGTGAGGACGTGGCGCAACCAGGCTAACGGCTCGACGCGTGAAGCGAACGCGCACGGCGCTCGTCCAAAGATATCTTTGCCGCATCAGGAACCGACATGCGGCTGCCGACACGTTGCCGGTAGATCAAGCGAAAAGCTGACGAGGTGAGCTAACAGGAATGGACGCTGGAAAGGCTCCCTGCTGGCCGCAGAAAATGGGCGTCAGCGGACTTGGAGGTCGTCGGCATAAACCGAGAGTACCCAGTCGGGTAGTCGGTAAGCGGCTTCCAGAAGACGCCCATTCGCAAATGCAAGAACCTGACGAGGGGGCTCGTTGAGGCGGGAGTTGTCGAAAACCATACCGCGGTCGGAACGCAGGATGGCTTTGCGGATGAGTGGCTGTCCACGGGTGTAGCGTGTTCGTATCTTCTCTTCCGGAACGTCATGGCCGCCTTCGCCGACCGGCCCTTTGACCCGTGCAACCGAGAGATCAGGACTCTCTACGCCGACGTGCATGACGATGACGATGTAGCCGCGCGACCGTGCCTCTTCGATGATTTCCAGTTTCGATGGATGGGAGAAGACGGTCCCGGTCGCAAAGCTCTTGCCTGAGCCAAACAACTCCGCCCGACGGTCGCGCGCAACCTCGGCTGCCTTATAGGACGCTTCCGTGGAGGCGTCCTTGATCTCCTTGCGCTGGATGATGTCCGCTTTGACGAAAGGACCCGCGAAGCGTGGAGCAACGCGGGTCTGGTAGAGGGTAGACTTGCCAGCGCCATTCGGTCCCGCAAGCAGGACAAGGCTGGGTCTCATGGGGCTACGTCATCTTTCGCGTAGATGAGGTTGCCGCCAGCATCCAACCCGACTCCGCGGCCCAACATCCTGCGCTGAGCGAAGAACTCTTGTTCATCTGCCGTCGGTTCAGCCATCTTGTTGGTGAGCTCGTCCAGCCAGGCGGCCTCTTCACCCTCTTTGAGTTCGGTCGTGTCGAGCCGGCCCTCGAGCGCCTGCTTGATCCGGCTATAGTCGAAAGCGCTGGAACGTTCGATCGCCCGGCCGATCTTTATCCAATGGGCGATCTGCCCTGCGACGGACCTGCTCTGAAGCTCGGCTTCCCGGCGCACCAGTGACATTACATCGTCTGCGAGTTTTACGGACTGGGCCATAGTGAACCTCCTGCCTGACGAGAGAGGTAGCAAAATGCCACCTGAAAAACAAGGTGCGAGGGCCATAAGCACGCGGCGGAACGAGCCTCAAGCCACAGACAACGAAGAGCGATGGCGACGGTGCTCACGGAAATCGCATCGTGGAACCACGAAAGAACAGAGGCTGGTCTGGAGCCCATCGGAACAGGATCGGCTTGCACTCCGGGGAAGTTGTCGTCGGCAACACCGGACATGCCAGAAGACTAGAGTACACGATCATCGGGGACACCGTGAATGTGGTAGGCTGGAGAGGCTTACTCGGGGAGCCGCGTCTCACGTGATGGTCAGCGGCGATCTCATCGCGGCCATACGTTCTCAGAGGATTGAGCCTACCAGCCTAAGACGGCCTTGTAGCTCGCGCTTACCGGAGCTTCTTTCGTTTCGAGCGAGGTGTGAGGGATCGCCGCTCGCGAGCCAGCGGCAACCAGGGCGGCGGTTAATGACAGCTTCTTAAGCATCGGAATTCTCTCCTGGATCGGATTCCGGCTCCCGCCGGCGGGGATCGCGCGGACCAGTTCCGGGGTCCGCTTCATTGCTGACGGGACTGACTTGCGGACTCGGCGCCCGCCTGCTTCACAAAGTTCGATAGCCCGCACCTGGACGAACGATGGTCTGCGGCAGGCAGTTTCCGGCGTGCGAAGGCACGCACGACGCCATCAGGCGATCGGCGGCGGGGCTCGAGGGACTGGCGGGATCATGGTCGCTTCTGCGGACGAACAACTCGCAGTACGCAAGCAGGACAGCGCGTGAAGACCGCGGCGTTAAAATCGGCGACTTGTAGGTGCATCCGGCAGCGCCGAGGACATGCCGCATCCAAGAATGCAGCACTCGGGCAGCTTGTCATGATCGCCGCCGCCATGCCGGGTGTCAGAATGGCTTGCGCCCGTAATGCAGAGCGGATTGCCGAACGCGTCGAATGGTAGGATGTCTGGTGCCTGGCCGGCGAACGCGGGAACGACGGAATGCAGGACGAGCATGAAGGCGGCGACCAGCGCCAGCCCCCGGCTCGATCCCTTCCGTCGTCTCGCCCTCATCCAATCTCCATTCCGGCGCTGCAATCAACCCGACAAATAGACGAGCCTCCGGATCCGGACATTGTTCCAGATCAACAACCGTTGGTGTCGTAGAGATATCCGCTGTCGCCGCGGTCAATTAAGGCGGCAACGTGATTGCGGCTTTCACCCGTCAACTTGCTTGGGCACCCTGACCCCACGCATGACGCCGATCGCAGCTCCCAGCGTCCCCCCGGCGACCACGCCCGCAGAACCGCCAGCAAGGACCGCAATCAGGCAATTGAGGACGACAGCCCCCAAAGCGGCGTCCGACAGGAAAGCGATACCGGCGACGAGTCCGACTAGAGCGCCGATCGCTCCAAGGGCAATTGCAAACAGGGTGACGGTCTCCGACGGATCGATCTGCCGGTCGGGAACCTCTTTCTGTGTCGGATCTGGCCCCTCTGTGGCCCGCTGGCGTTCATCCGTGTTTGGCATTGGATACTCCGTAATAGAGCTTCGATTCATCGTCCTCTTTCGGGCGAGAACACTGGCGTCTGTTGGCAGTTCCGTTCCGAACCGGGTCCGCCAGCGGTCCCTCGTCTTCCTCGTCGTCCAGCAGGATCCTCTCGGCCGCTCCGTCGAGATCATCGTATTGCCCGGAACGCAGCGACCAG
>Ga0228711_1005131_pt1 | contig 19988 bp, 10 predicted proteins | sample MedpolnodulmetaG_2_FD_177996 | JGI IMG/M metagenome (GOLD analysis project Ga0228711, IMG submission 177996) | Root nodule microbial communities from Medicago polymorpha collected in Santa Monica, California, United States - brown nodules | ecosystem: Host-associated > Plants > Roots > Nodule... | reverse complement strand
ATAAATAAGTGAAACTTATTTATAAAATAAATATTTGAGACTTATTTATAAAATAATAAGTAAGACTTATTAGTAATTAAATAATTAAATATGATTTATTATTTAATCTACGAAAAATAGAGAAACGCGGTCCACCGTAAGGTACGGTGTACTTAAGTGCTTGTCTTGCTGACCACACAAGTGATTCTATAAATAGAACCCTTGTGTTGAAGCATTACAGACTTTTGTGAGTGCTTAACATAATTCACAAAAGTTGTGAAACTCTAGCCGCCGCTCTCTAAACCTTGTTCTCTCTGAATCACCGTTGGAATTGGCTAGCACCGGTCATCGGAGAAGTTCTATTCGTGTGGACTGAGTAGAGGCATCGCTGCTTTGCTTTGCTCGTGATCAGAAACATTTCTTCTACAAAGGTTCTGCTCTTCAAGAGGTAAACACATGAATCTTAAAGTGTTTAAGTTTCTGTTTCATTTGTGATTAATGATTTAATCAAGATCCGTTTTCAATGGGATTTCTTCCGTAAAGAGGATTAAAATTTTGAAAAACCCCTCTTAAAATCCCTTCAGTTAGAACTTGTTTCCCCTAATGTGCACGTTGACGTGCATTCTGAGAGAGCAGAACAATTATACCTGACATCGCAGGAGGTGTTGGAGAACCTTGTGGTGGATGAAGTCAATGTTACACTTTCTGATGATGTGGAACACAATCGTTTGAGCCCGCGGGAGCAAGTGGAGAGTCCCAAGGGATCCTACGAGCGTGTGTCACATTCATCCCCAATTGAGAACATTGAGGTGCATGAGGTGTCTGTAGAATCGTCTCAGGTTCAAACAGATACTATTGTTGAGAAAGTTGAAGTTCATTATGGGTCACACTCTTCCTTGGCGTCACCGGTCGTTGTAGAGAGGTCTCTTGCGGCTAGTGCTAGCATGACAATACCAGAGGAGAAAGAGGTTGTCGTTTTACAACAACAACATGTACATCCCATCAAAAACATTTAACACAGTCTTGATCTATGGGACAAAGTTCGAGAATATGATGCAAGGTTAGCTGCTGAAGACTTCACGCCGGTCCTTACAAGGAAGCAGAAATAGAAAATTAAATTGCAACAAGTCTTAGCAAAGCAGCCTCCTAAAACTCGTGCTCGGGGTGACAATCATACGACTGCTCAATGAAATTCCTCTATTGAAATGTTAGAGGTATCGGTAATTCTGATACTTGGATTGCTTTAAAGAATTTATACATGTCTCATAAACCTGTTCTAATTTGGCTAACTACTGTGATGTGCAAGGAACAGTTTGGTTGTCTTCTCTCCCTAATGAGGTTGTTTTCTTTAGGGATAGTTGCAGTTTACCCAACTTCATATTTCCATAATCTGTTGTAGGGTGTTTTTTTTATGTTGTTTTCTTTATGATTGGTTTCTGTTTTCTCTTTGGAGGGTTTTTGCCTAGTCCCCCCCTCCTTTGTATTTATTTTCCCCCTTTTTATTAATAATATTTTAGAGTTTGGAGGCATAGGATGGAGGTTTCTCGAGGTGCCAACCTAGTTGGGATGTCGATGTTGCCTCTTGATACCTGTCCACAGTCCTTGCTTATTAAAAAAAAGTAATGGTAATTCAAACTATGCAAACAATATAAGTTGATAAAAACCAGTTTTATTTGAATATATTCAAACATAAACTACTTTAAATTCAACTCACTTTTTATCCAAATCACTTAAGACAAAATCATGGCTACTTGGAGAATTATTTTATTATTGATGAAACTGTTGAGATGATTATTCCGCTACGATGTTTGGAAAATTTTTAATATGCATGTTGTGAATTATGGAAGGTGTGACATCTAAATTCTTTATATGATTGTATCATTTGCGTAATTTATCACTTTTAGAGTTTAGGGTGTTACAATACACAGACTAGGGGGACACTAAACATGACCCAGGAACAATGAATACATCTGCATAGAATAGTTAGAGTGTACGTACAATGAATGGATCGACCGCCAACACGGTGACAAAATCCAAGTGCCACTAGCGACCTGATCAACAACAAGGATAAAAAGCTCTGCCGAGCAATACAACATGTAAGAACTCATATCGAGGGATGAGTCCAATACGTCAGTAACCAAACCCTTTCAGGTTTTTGAGTCACGAACCAGACCCTTTTGGGATTTCAAACACACACATCCAATGAGTCAAGTATAATTCACCCAATCCTGTATCAAACAACAAACACAAAACATACAGAAACAAAAGCAAATGGCATCCTCGGTGGCGGAGCTCCGGTCAACAAACACCTAACGCGCCATAACACCAAAAAAGCGTTGAGCTGGTACAAAAGATACCCAAGCAGCTCTTGATTTAAGCAAAACCCAGATCAAACAAACGAACAAGAGCCACACGAAACAGAAAAAGCAAAAAAACCCAGCCACTTGCGTCAGATTCGATCGAAATCCTTCGGATCTGAATCGAACTAAAAAAATCCTTTGGTTTGTTTATAGTAATACCCATAGTAATTTAAAGCATGGAGAAAATATATAATTAGATAATAAATGATTATTAGTATTTTAAAAAGATAAATAATTATTTCAAAATTTCAAAAAAATAGTCATTGCTTCCTTTTCATATATGTAAAGCCAAAAAAAAAAAATGTATTTCTCTTCTTAAATGTAAATTATAAGAAAATGTAAATTATCGTATCGAAATTATGAAATCTAATTTCAATTTACATTCAACAAGCGCCACATGTGCAAGCTAACATTAAACTAATGCATCCAGATAAACGTCCAAGTCCTGATGGTTTTAGAACTTGTGTAGTGATGTAATTTTTAAAGAGTTTTGTTCTTGGCTTGATACGGGTCAATTTCACCCCGATTTGAACATGATGAACATCACTCTTATTCCTTAAGGCAATTCTCAACATAATATGAAAGATTGGCATCCGATTTGTCATTGCAATGTTCTATACAAGCTCATCTCCAAAGTCTTAGCTAACAGGCTAAAAGTAGTGCTCTCTCAGTGCATCTCTGACAACCAGTTAGCTTTTGTTTTGGGTCGGTCTATTCTAGATAATGCTATGGTAATGATCGAGGTTATGCATTTTATGAAGACTAAAACAAGGGGAAATGACAGGTATGTTGTTTTCAAACTTGATATTAGCAAAGCCTATGACCGCGTGGATTGGGATTATTTGCGAGACGTCATGGTTAAGATGGGTTTTAATAATATATGGATTCACTGGATGAGCATGTGCGCAGAGTTAGTGGATTATTCCATTCTTGTGAATAGTGAGAAGGTGGGACCTATTATCCCGGGGTGTGGCCTCTGACAAGTGGATCCCCTTTCCCCTTATTTGTTCATCATTTATGCAGAGGGTTTGTCTTCTCTTATCAGGGATGCAGAGGAGATAGGTGCTATATTTGCTAACAAAGTTTGTCGAGGGGTGCCCTCTATTCCCATCTTCTGTTAGCGGATGACTGCTTTCTCTTTTTCAAAGCTAGACGAGGTTCAAACCAATGTTATAAAAAATATTTTCTCTATGTATAAATCATCTTCTGGCATGCCCATTAGTTTTCCCAAGTCCGAGACTTATTGTAGTCGAAATGTACTTGACCCTTTCAAACATATTGTTACTAATATTCTCGATGTTCATACAGTTTTGGGAATCGACAAATATTTAGGTTTACGGGCAAATATTTTGGGAAATGCAATTTTTGCGTATTTTAAGAAAAAATCACTTTTTTTATAAAAAAAAAAACCACTTTTATGAATATTGCATCCGTTTGTTACAACGTTTTAAAAAAATCTGAATCTAAAAAAAATAATTCTAAAAACAGTTTCAAATGAGAAGCTGTTAAGAATAGTTTCTCAAAAAATATTTTTTTTAGGGGAGAGGGAAAATATGGGTCAAAAGATTGAACTATTTTGTAACAAAAATTCTATTTTATATATTTTTATCCAAACAAACTAAATTATTTTTTAAAAAAAATGATTTTTATTACGATAAACAAACACAAAATAAATTCTCATTTTTCATAAAATCTCTAAAAAATAATCCCTCAATTATTTTATTTCAAAATCACTTTTATATTAATCTGTAACAAACGAGCCTTAAACAAAGAAGAATATATTTTAGCCCATAATAATACTCTTTCCGACCTTATTTATAAGGAAAAGTTTATTTTTTCACACATATTACAAAAATAGTTATATTAAATTTTTTTAGGAAAACGTTTTAATCCTAACAAAAGAATTAATATTTTTTTGAAAAGAATTAATAAAAGATGTAAAAACTATTATTGTTAAAAAATGTACATAACAACTAATATTAAAAAAAAGGAAGGAATGTCTTAAAGAATGAGAAATATTTTTAGAACAATAACATAAAAGGTTTTACTTCTCTCAAAAAAAATATCTGAAAGGATTTTCTAGCAAATGTCATACCAACGCAAGTCAAGAAACTAAATATAAAAATCTTATCATTGAATTTCGAACAAAAATGACAATTTTCAAACCTTTGAAAAATAAATAAACAACAACTTAACATTTCTCTCGTTGTTTTTTCATCTTTGTCTATCAGGGTCGGCCTTAAGATTTTTGGTGCCTTAGGAGAAACAATAAAATTATGCCTTTTTAATTATTTCAATATTTTCTTCTTTTATTTTTGTTCTCGAAAAATATTTTTTTAATAGAATTAATTAAAACAAATTAAAAAAAAATTATTTAGTACTGACTACTAAGTAAAAATAATAATTTTGGTTTCCTTTAAAATTAGTGCCTTAGGCTGCCTTCCCTTCTACCCACCTTCAGGACCACCCCTCCTGCCCGCCCTCAGGTTGAGGGCCACCCCTGCATAAGATACTTAATTTAGTGACTTCGTTGAAGACAAGAAATTTTGATGACTTTGATTTCTAAATAAAGAAATGTACAGTTAGAGATCGCATTCCCGATGGCTACATGAATGGCTCACAATTGCTTATTTAGGAGAATGCTGATTTTGGTGACGTAATGCATGACTGCTAGAAGCAGAAACGAAAAAAACGTGGAGTTAGAGATTGCAACTTGCAAGCAATTGCTTTTGGGATTTTGGAATCCTTAATAGAGATATAACTCATAAACCATATTCAACTTAGAACTAAATTCAGCCAGAAAGAAATTCGATGATAGGAACCACCACAACATAGAATCCAAGTACCAATAATAGAAGCTGACTAGATTTGCTCTATTTTTTTATTTTTTTAAAGAGACTAACTTGCTTTATTGTGAACTGATAGTTCTGATTAATTTAAAGAATCAAATTTCATCCTTAACTTATTTCAAATTTTTAATTTGGTCCATTAACTTTAAAAACAATTAATTTGGTCTCTTAACTTCTTTTAAAAATTCAATTTGGTCTCTTAACTTTAAAACCAATCGCTTTTGTCATTTAACTTATGTAAGATAGGGTAATTTGATCCCTTAATATGTGTAAATTAATGCAACTTGATCCTTGGATATGAAAGGAAATTTTCATAAATTAAGGTATCAAGTTGCATTAACTTGCATAAGTTAAGGGACCAAATCAGTCGCTTTCGAAGTTAAGAGATCAAATTGATCAATTTTAAAATTAAGGGATCAAATTGAACTTTTTAAAACTTGAAACCCCAAGATGATGACAAAATATACTTATTTATACGATCAAATTTACTTCTCTACTTTAAATCCAAGTACTTAGGGTGGACACAAACTTGAAAACTGGCCTGAGCCATAAAAAATCGCATGAAAAACCCGAATTAGACTGGGCACGAAAATCACCATCCAAAATCACATATTAATCATGAGCACATAAATTAACATCCAAAATCATCAACTTCATAATTCATTCAAAACAAATATGATCCATAAGTGAAAAATTAGATTATAGCTTATTAGGTAGAACAAACCTATCCCCCTTACTTTGTTTCTCCTTAAGCTAAACTAACCCACCAAAATATTCACTCCTCTTGTGATTCCTAGCTCTCCCCTTCACTTGGGTTCTTCGCTTTCTCTCTATATTCACTTCTCTCTCAACTCTCTCCATTTTCTCTATCCACTTTGTGTGAATGTGTGAAATGAATTCTAACCCTAGTTTTACACTAGTGTTATCTAATACTCCAATCTATTGGCCTAGGTTATCTCAATTCATAATGGGGCTAACGACTATTACCAATTAATGAAAAGTTACTACTCACTTAACTCTTACAACATCTCATTAATTATCATCTCAAAATAATTACCTCAAGTTACTACTAACCTAGTAAAAATAATTATTCTCACTAAAAACACTAAAACATCATTCCTTCCAAAATTATTAATTTACCCTCGCTCCTCAAATGACCAAAATACTTAGTCCTAAAAATGACTAAAATACCCTTCTCAACTAAAAGTTCACTAATCCCAAATCAAACACACATTCAAGCAATTAAACACATATAATAAATAAAGAAAATAATCCTAACGAAAAATGGGTTGTTACATAACTCATCTTTCAGGACCCTCGTAATTTGTAAGGGCGAATTGCATGAAAAGTTATGTCCATAGAACCTTAATGGGGTTATTTTATACTTTCTTAAATCCAAACCTAAGGCAAGTTATAAACAAATGTTTTCTTAATTTAATTTCGAACACATACGAAGGGGAGATTCAATGATTCCCTAATCTGAAGGTGAGAAAAACACAAACAGGGGGGTTTGAATTATGTTAGCTTTTTCTTCTTTTTAATCTAAGTCCAGAGTCCAGGTTCTGATAGAGTTCAGATTCTGGAACAACGTATAGAGTCTAATGCAACGGATAAAGTATATATATATATATATATATATATATATATATATATATATAGAGAGAGAGAGAGAGAGAGAGAAGAGAAAGATACAAAGCAATTATACAGGTTCCTTCCACAATCCGGAAGTAGTCATGTCACCCTTGCACTTCCAAGGAGAGTTCACTAAAATCAAGTTCTAATTACAAATTCTCAAGCACACAAGCAAGAGACGTGAAATACTCAAGCACACAAGCAAGAGATTTCCTATGCTCCTACACAAAAGTAAGAGATTTATAAACAAACAAAATTACACAGAAAAATGTTTGGTTTGAACACTTGATATACAATCAGTGGTGTTCACAATACAAATCAAATGAGACTCTTAAGACTCTAGAATTTCTAAAATATGAAAGTTGTTAAGAAATTCTAAGTGAAATGATGCACAACAATTTCAACAGAGTTTTGACACAAATAAATTGTTGTTGAGTCTCTACTGAACTTCAAGTCTTCATTCCTTTATATAGAGGTTGTCATACCCCATTTTTTGACCCAAGATTCCAGTTCATTTGTCTTTTGGCCCGGAATATTCTTGTCTTTTCAAGAAAAAATTCGGCAGAGAGGTATTTTAAAATACCTCATTTTTTGTTTGTTTGAGGTCCACTTTTTATTTTATTTATTTTTATTTTATTTTTAGTTTTTATTTTTATTCTTATTTTTATTATGTTTTTATTATTATTAATTTTTTCTGTTTTTATAATTTTTTTTTATTTCATTTTGTTTATTATTTTTAATTTTTAATTAGAAAATGAAAAAAAATCAGAAAAAACACAACACAGAGGTGCGCCTCTCCTTCTCTGATTTTCACCTTGCTTCTATGCTACCATGTTTGTGTAGAAATGGTAAAAAGCCATTTTCCAAATTTATCTTGTCCAAAACCACTGCAAAATCCAGTCCACAAACTGTCTCATGAATACAAATGTGTATCACTTAGCTCTTTAAATTGAGGAATCAAAAATCAGAAAGGGGAGTTTTTTTAGAGAGGAAAGATTCAGATTTCAAAAACTCTAGAAATTTCTTGTTCCAAAGTCTCAAAAAACCACCATTACCAATCTCAGATGCATCACAATGCACGACAAACGATTCCTTCGGATTCGGCAAAATTAACATTGGCGCTGAAGTTGAATCCTTTTTCAACTCTTGGAAACTCTTCTCGCACTTAGCATCTCAAACATACGCTAGTCCTTTCCGAGTCAACTACGTTAATGACAACGCCAACTTAGAGAATCCTTCAATAAACCTCTGATAATAACCTGCCAACCCAAGAAAACTTATGATCTCAAAAATAGATTTTGGAGACTCCCACTTCAACACTACATCAACCTTCGATGGATCCACCGCAATACCATCCTTCGAAATCACATGACCAAGAAAATTACTTCCCGCAGCCAAAACTCGCACTTCGACAACTTAGCAAACAACTTCTTCTCCTTCAAGGTACGCAACACAACCCTCAGATGCTCAGCATGCTCCTCCTCCGACTTTGAATACACCAAGATATCGTCTATAAATACTACCACAAACCGGTCCAAAAAAGGATGGAATATTCTATTCATATATTCCATGAAGACACACAACACATTAGTCACACCATATTGCATCACATAATACTCGTAGTGACCATATCTAGTTCAGAACATAGTTTTGGAAATATCCTCTGCCTTCACTCGTATATGGTGATATCCCGATCTTAAATCAATCTTACTGTACACTTCCGCACCAACCAACTGATCCATCAGATCATCAATCCTCGGGAGCGAATACTGATTCTTAATCTTCACTTTGTTCAACTATCGATAATCCACACACAACCTCATACTACCATCCTTCTTCTTAATTAACAACACTGGAGCACCCCACGGTGAAACACTCGACCTGATAAACTGTTTCTCGAGCAACTCTTCCAACTGCTTCTTCAACTCACCCAATTCCAATGCAGACATCTGATACCACGCAATCGAAATAGGACTTGTTCTAGGAACCAAATCAATTGCAAACTCCACTTCCCTCTCCGGTGGTAAGATGGTAATGTCGTCTAAAAAACTTCTGGAAAAACTCTTGCACTACCGGCAAATCTCTAACTCCTTTCTCAATACTTTCCTTCAATGAAGAAAACATCATAAACATGCTAGCTTCACCATCCAAAGATATCTTCCCTTGCCAGACCAAACACACCTGAAACAACCTACTTTTCCCCCACTATGCTCAAACCACCTAAAAGAACGGAACAACACAATAGGTACCAACAGTACTTCCGTACATGTCGTATACAACGGGAAAAACAACCAACAGACAAGAATAGCACAACAAGTATCGAAGGTAACTCAATATCATTCGCATACAAACAGGAAAAATCACCCAGTTCTGGTCCGGACAATACCAACCAGGCTCTGATACCACATTGTAACACCCTAAACTCTAAAATTGATAAATCACCAAGAATGCATAAATAATTTTCTCAAAAAATCGCAACGAAAATAATAACATCATTACCTAGATATTTAAATAAAACATCTCAACATTCATCATTAATAAAATAAGTCACCAAGTAGCAATGTCATCTTACAACTCATCAACTACTTAATCTCAAAAATCTCCAACAGATGTATAAACAAACAATAAAGACCGACCCCTAATCAGAGCCCTAGGAACTACGACATCAAAGTGATAAATGAGGTAGCTCCGACCAAAGCTATCCTCCAAGCATACTCACCAAGAAAAGCAATCTATTCATGCACACCATCTATCCATCCATATGGATAAGGAATGCGGTCAACCAAACGACCACTGGGGGTTAGTCACATCTCATAATTAAAGTATAATCAAACATAAGCATTCAAGGATTCGTGCATAGCACATATACATACTCGACAATCCTAGAATACTAGCACCACATGAATATTATCCCTAGTTCAACATAGATCATATCATCCTACCTTTATCATAATACATCAAGTATATTCATACTTTATATCATCATCAAGACTCATCATTTATAACATTTATCAATATAAGAATTACTCACCTTAGTCCTCATTTAGCCTAAACTCAACAAATACAATTTATCATTTCAAAAGCATAAGCAAGGAAATCATCATCACCAAAGAGATCATCAAATCACATACATATAATTCACACTCCATTATTTTCACCAAAATAAACATCATCAATTAAAACCACCAAAGTGTACAAGTATCACCAAAAATAACAAACATCACCAAGTACACATCTTCACATGTTCACCAAATACACCATTTACCAAAATCACCAATGCACATAAATCACCAAGGTTCACCAAGCATGTAATTAAATATGACACATTTAACAACTTCACCAAATGTATGTTATGCACCTAGACACGACTCTATATGCATATGGTACCGGTCATCGTCAACGTCGTCACCTCAAAATACTACTGTATCATAAATGTCGCCTCTAGATACAAAATAGTATTGTAAACATTGCCTCTTGAATACAAAGTATTCTAAACATCGCCTCTGGACACTTATGAATGCATGAACATATGACTCAACAATTCTTATGTTCATACAACAAATCACCAACATTTTACATTCATGCATTCATCACCAATAACATCGCCTCTTTGCATGTAAGAAATCACCAACAAAAAAAATCATCAACATTAAAATCATCATCATAATCATCATCAACAACAACCATATTTATCACCACACATTCATCAAATAGTCATCACAAAAAAGAAACACCTTCATCTCATAATTCACAAGTCATATTCAACAAGAGTCATCACCAATTATTAAATTAAAATCATCAAAGACTTATTATCAACAACTATCACCTCAAAGAAACAATAATATCTCAAAGTCACATTTCATCTAAAGGACAGACAATTATCCACATTATGACTTTCATCATACTAAACACCCAAACATCATCAATTCATTCACATTCTATCATATTAATAGGAATTCAAAGTCTCTTACAAGTTATCCAACCCCAAAGTATTAATTTGGCAAAGTTCGTCTAAGTTTATGAGAACTAGCATTTTCCGATTATTCCACCAAAATCAAAGTGACCAAGTTCAATCACCTCAACCAAGTATATACACAATCCGCATATGAGTGCAGTAACATATACATATACGTTTCATAGGCCAATTCCGATTAATTTCAAAATTCACTTAAATTCGTCTCATTTTATCATTTTGCAAAACCAATTCATTTTCAAAACGAAACCAAGTTAGACCCATCATACCATAGGTTAAATACTCTTAAACATCCCAATTAAACTCCTAGTACTCAAGTTTTGAGGTTTGGGACCAAACCATAGCTTTTGGGTTCACCTAAAAATAGTTATGCTGAATGTTCGTAAAATTTCACTAAGACCTACTTGTAGTCTTTTCACCAGAACTCAAAATATAAAAATCATCTTTAAGCAAAACCAAATCCATTATAAGTCTAACATCTTTATCTAAAACTTTCATGTTTACATCAAAAGTCAATTCAAAACAGGAAAGGGTGAAAAAGCTCAAAAACGCAAAGGTCAAAGTTTTGACACACAAAAATGCACGGTTGTGCACTTTAAAACGCACGGTCCAGAAGAAAACGCACGGTCCATGCGCCCCCTATACCAAACCGTGCGTTTTGCATCAGACAACAAAACACACTCGCGCATAAAAACCTGCTTGTAACTCCATTTTCGGTGTCGTTTTCGCCTATACGTCTGTAATTCTTAGCTCTATCACATTCTACAGAAAAATTCATCAACAATTCATCAAGAATCATAATTCACCATTAATGACCTTTTTTCTTCAAAACTCATTAAAATAACAACTTAATCACAACTTCACCAATAACAACACCCAAGGTAAAAATTATCAATGAACAACATAACATAACATCAATCAAAGCATAATCTCACAATTTCATCAACGATCAACAACAAAAACTTCATTTTTACCATTTTGAGCAAAAAACATTACAACAACTTATCAACAACAACAACCATGAGTTTCAAGCACATAATGCATCAATTTTATGAAGTTTATCATACCCTTAAATTGACATGAATTAAGAGCACAAATTTCATCATTCAAAAACACAAAAAGTCACAATTATCACAAAAGCACTTAAACCCATAAGTGAAAATAATAGATTATGACTTAATTATGAAAGAGCACTATCCTTCTAGCCACCAATCCCAAGTTTTCTCTCTCTAGTTCTTCTTTGCTCTTCAAGACCCCCTTTCTCTCTTTACCTCTATCTCAAAATGTTTTGTAAAAATGAGTGAATGAAGGTAATGAACTAATTTCTCATAAGACTAGTGTTTATATAGTCACTACACAAATGGGCTCAATCTCTAGTTATCTTAATGAGCTCAATATTCTTACAAACTAATTCACCGAGTTACAACACACTTAAACCGTCAAAATAACGAATAATTACCCCAACTCACTAGTAACTTAGTAAAAATAATTATTCCCACTTAAAACCACTAAAAATAATCTTCCAAATAAAATGACTATTTTACCCCTGCTCACCAAATGAAAAAATACCCCAAGTGTAAAATGACTAAAATACCCTTCTCAAGCCAAAATCCACTAATCCCTAATAAAATACACACAAAGGCAATTAATCACACAAGCACATATAGACACACATAATAATTAAATAAAATAATTCTAGTGAAACACTACTTAAAAAACAAAAATCAGTGAGGGATATTTAGTGAGGGAAAACATGAAATCTCTCTCTAATTCCGTCACTAAATTTTGCGACCAAGGAATTTGTGAGGAATTTCATTTTTTCCGTCACTAATTTCCCTCGCTAATTTTTCTTTTTCTAGTAGTGAAAAACGGGATGTTACACATATCAAGTGAGAATTTTATCTTTATGTGAGAACGATATGAATAAACTGTGGCCCTCTTATTATAAGGAATGATTGAGATTTAAACATGACTTAAGTGAGACATGTGTTAGTTCTCACTTCATTCATTATGCACTAATGTGTTACAGCTTCAGTTTCTTCTTCTTTGCACGTTAAACCCTACTTTATTTTCCTGCTTCGGCATTTCTTCTCCCCCTCCAATTATTCATCTCAATTAAAAGATAAATCAATATCTTCATCTCATGTAGAAGTTAAATTAGTTTCACCATTTTCTCCAATAGATTAAAAACAAAATTAAAGTAAGAATCTGAGATTTCATATTTGGTACTCTCAAGAACCACAACTTTAGCCATTATCTTTATTTACAAAAAAAACACCAAAAAACTTTGCAAATTTTTTTAAAAAATTGTAGCATGAACAAATACATAAATAATCAAAGTTACGAATGAATTTTTACATTCTATTTGTTATTATTATTCAAGGTCGAGTGATATGTTGGGAAAAAGAAGCATGGTGAAAGCAGAACCAGAAGATGCGAAGAAGCATTAACGCGTTGGTGTATAAGCGACGAACTGAGAATTGGAACTTGATTTGCACTTGTCTAACTTAAGTCATGTTTAAATCTCAATTGTTCCTTTTAATATGAGGTCAATCATTTATTCATATTGCCCCCCAATCTCTCTCACACACACACACACACACTTCTAAATGACATACCTATATTCATCCAGCCTTCCTCATTGAGATATCAACATAATGAGGCGGGAACGAGGATTACATTCCACTCCATGTCCCTGTCAACTAACATGGTCACTACTCCAAGAAGATAATTACTTTGGAAAGGACCCAACTTTTCAAAACCTTAGTAAGAAGTTAGGTCTCCTCCCGATATCCTGCTATCTCTATGTCAGAAGAAACCGATTTAATCGTGTATGTCAATCGACCTGACTAGACCTCATTTGTCCCCCTCGTAAAGAGACTTAATCATCCAACATCAACCTCATACCTCACAACATATTCTGCTTATATATATATATTATACCCTTCTATCTATCTCTTTCTCTCTCACACTTGATATAGTGAGAAGAAATTTTCAATATTTATCATTATCCTCCTCAATCAATAAAGAACGTTTATATTGAACCTATAAAAATACATTTAAATATAAGCATAAATTGGACTACAACCTAATATATTTTGGCGAAAACATATGTTGGATGTTTAATATTTTATATAAAAAATGTTACATATATCTTGGAACATTATATTTTTTTATTTTAATAAAAAAATGTTACATATATCTTGAAACATTGTATTTTTTTTTTATAGTTGATTTTATACTTTAGAGCATCTGCTTAAAAACAGGTTACAAATCTCACAATTGATATTAACTATTATTCACCAAACTACATGTTAGTATTGTACATGTCAAAATATAAAAGTCATTATTGAGTCGTTACGAGCAATCCGGTGCTTAGAACGGGTAACTGCACTAGTACCTATTAAAAAACAAACATACCTTTAGAATCCCAAACACAAATGCCACTTCTAGTTCGATTAAGACCAGAGGAGAACACAACATCAATGCTACACTTGTACCAACCTGACAATTGACCCTGCCATCAAGTAGGAGCCGCATGTACCTTACTACTAGTTGTAGCCATGGTTGTGGCAGAATGCTCCCCACCATGGCCTGCTACGCTTGCTATTGATTTTTGTGAACATCTTTGCTAGGGACGTTTGGGAGATGCCAAGTTTTGACCAAATTCTTTGCGCGCTCAAAAGTTGTGGCACACACCTCCGCGACATCGTGACAAACTCTTAAATTCCGATGCTTCCAAAGGCTCCATAATGTTGCTTTCAACTGTTGGTTTTGCTCGACGGACAACTTATCCAATATCAGAAAAATGGCTACATGTGCCGAAGTAACAAAAGTAATAGCATGTTGAATAGCCCCTAAATACTTGTCATGTGTCAAACCTCGAAAGCAAAAGGACAATAAAATATTAAGTGAGCAAAATCCTCATGGTTTGAGTTACAACTAACACATTATGTACGACATTGGACTCCTTTGTCAAGAAGATGAACTCGAGTTGGCAAGCAGCCTCTACACACACGCCACACTAAATTTTTAACTTTAGGAGGAACCTTAAGGTGCCAAATTCTTGACCAAGACCACGAACAACGAAGATGAGAAGAATCAATGAGTTCGTCGACACAAAGCCGATAAGCACTACGCACAGAATACCGACCATTATTTTCTGCTTTCGAAATTAAATGGTCATTTGGGATTTTATTATTAAAAGGTGTATTAGGAATCTTGGAAGCTATATTAGAACTAAATACATGTCGAACTACCTCTTCCTTCCAGTTTTTGATGTAGAGATTCACCAAATTATTGATGGTAACATTCTGAACAAGGTAAGCTCCTAAAATATTTCCATCAATACACTCCCCGTTAGACAACCAATGATTATTTAAAATAGAAATAAAAGATCCATAACTAATACTATAATGAGTACCTCCACGAACAATGCAACAGGCCTGAAGGATGCTACGCCACAAATAACTAGGATTGTAACCGAGTTGTGTCGTGAGATATGTATGGGAAGGAAAATATCGTGCTTTAAAAATATGAGCGATAAGAGAATCATGTTCTGTGAGAAACTTCCAGCCCTATTTACCTAGCATAGCCAAGTTGAAAGCGGAGAGGTCCTTAAACCCCATACCTCCATGAACCTTATGAATCAACATTTTCTCCCAACTCATCCTGTTAATACTGCACTGAGTAGTTCTACCATGACCTCACCAAAAGGATTTCATCATCTTTTCGATGGTATTAATTAACGTAGCCGGTAACTGAAAAATACTCATGACATACGAAGGAATAGCTTGTAAGACAGATCTAATCATAAGCTCACGTCCTGCCTTAGATAAACATTTACTGCTTCAAGAATTAATTTTCTGCCAAACTCGATCTTTGATATAAGCAACATTCTGATCCCTACCTACAATGGACGGTAAACCTAAATATTTGCCAATTCCCAAAACTATCTGAGCACCAAGAATATCAGTAAGAGTATGTTTAAGTGGGTCATGTACATTTCGACTACAATAAATCTCAGATTTAGGCAAACTAATAGCCTGGCCAGAAACTGATTCATACACAGAGAGAACATTCTTCATAACATTTGCTTGACCCTTGTCAGCTCTGAAATAGAGAAAGCAATCATCCGCGAACAGAAGATGGGAGAAGGAGGGCACTCCTTGACAAACTTTGGTACCAGATATAACACCTTTCTCCTCTGCATCCCTGATAAGAGAAGCCAAATCCTCCGCACAATTGATGAACAAATAAGGGGAAAATGGATCCCCTTGTAGGAGGCCACGCCCTGGGATAATAGGTACCACCTTCTCATTATTCACAAGGAAGGAATAATCATTGGCTCTATGCACATGCTCATCATCCAGTGAATCCACCTATTATTAAAACCCATCTTAACCATGACATCTCGCAAATAATCCCAATCCATGTGGTCATAGACCTTACGAATATCAAGTTTCAAAGCAACATACCTATCATTTCCCCTTGTTTTAGTCTTCATGAAATGAATAACCTCGACCACTACCACATAGCATTATCTAGAATGGACCGACCCGAAACAAAAGCTTAATGGTTTCAAGTGATGCACTGAGAGAGCACTACTTTCAGCATGTTAGCTAAGGCTTTAGAGATGAGCTTGTATAGAACATTGCAAAGAGCAATCAGATGCCAATCTTTCATACTATATTGAGAATTGCCTTTAGGAATAAGAGCAATGTTCGTCATGTTCAAATGAAGGGGAAATTGACCCGTATCAAGTCAAGCACAACACTCCTTAAAAATATAATCACTACACAAGTTCCAAAATTGTTGACATAAATCAGGATTAAAACCATCATGACCTGGACATTTATCCAGATGCATTAGTTGAAAGTTAACTTACACATGTCAAATGTAAATTGAAGTTAAATTTCATAATTTTGATACGATAATTTGTATTTTCCTATGATTTAAATTTATGAAAAGAAATACATTTTGTCATTTTTTTTGGCTTTACAAATACCAAAGGAAGCAATGACTTTTTTTTAAATTTTGAAATAATTATTTATCTTTTAAAAAATACTATTAATCATTTATTAGCTCATTATATATTTTCTCTATGCTTTAAATTACTATGGGTATTTTTCTTACACTATGGGTATTACTATTAACAAACTAATAAGTAATGTTGCATTTAACTTTGATAATGTCTGTGTTTAGTTGTGCAGTGACGAAAATTTATTTTATCTTAATTGATTTGGATAAAAAGTGATTTGAATATAAAGTAGTTTGTATTTGAATATATTTAAAATAAAATTGGTTTTTATCAACTTATATTATTTGGATAGTTTGAATTAAGATGGCTTTTGAAAGTGGAATTACTAAAGTTGATTGTCATGCAACACAATCGTGAAGGATAGTAAATAAAATAAATGACAATAGATGATATTAACAAACTTGATTGGCAAGCAATGTCTAGCACTGGTTTTATTCACCGTAGAAGCAAGGATTTATTGCTTCTAGTATACTCAATTCTAGAAAAGAATCAAACAACAACTTTGCAACATGATCAAACAACGTTTGACACAACCCTCATAAAAAAAACGTTTGACCCTTAAAATCTCATGTTTAATGTTTAGAAGCTCAACTAAACATATGCAATGACAACTAAATAGTAACACATGATTTATTTATTTTTTTCAAATGTGACAATTAAAAACTAACGGATGGAGTATATAAGATAGCTTGGGTTAGTCCAAAATTTTGCAACTCGAGAGTTTACCTCAACTTGTTTTGCTTAGGTAAACTTGACTCGTATACTCGACTCAAGAACTCGTACAAGTTTACCTAAAATTAAAATTATGTAAAATTTATTATATGCATGATATATATAAGCTAATGTAATATTATAAATATGTCAATAGAGCAAAATATGATTTAATTACAAAGGAAAAATATATCAAACTACCATAATAAAACGTTATGCTCAACTTAACATCAAAATATAAAAATTAACGCACAAAATCATAAGTTTATTGAGTCTCTAAGTCATCCAAAAAAGAAAGTTTCTAAAGTTGTTAATAAAACTATTTAAAAAATAAACAAGTTAATTTCTTCAAAAGTTCAATCCTTCTAAAGAATAAAGGAAAGGAAAAATAATGCCTAAACTCTAAGTAGCAAGTTACTAAGTACGGTTCCTTTTGAAGCTTTGTTGTATGTTTTTTAGAAGAAGAAAAGAAGTGTTTCGCGTTCATAACACTATGATATTGGGATGAACTTTAAAAATAAATTGGATTTAAATTGAAAATTGGCCCAAAAAAAACTGATTTTTAAACGGTAAACTCGCAAACCCATACGAGTTTACCCGATTTTACCGATTTTAAGCCGTGTTAACTCGGTCAAACTTGATCAACTTTTTGATTTTACCAAAAAACAAGTTTACCTCCAAGTTTACACGATTTCACCACCTAAAAACGTAAACTCGGGCGTTAAAAAAGATTTAAACTAGTTAAGATATGTTAACAAGTGGCCTCGATGCACTCTTTAAGCACCCAAAATGATAAAGTTTTATGAAAGTCTGTGCATTTATTGAATAGGAAATTGAAATCTTTACTTTTTAAAAAGAAAAATTGTCACTGTTTTTATGATACAAAAATAGTTCTTTTTCAAATAAAAAATTTATTTAACAGTTAATTCATAGAATAAAAATATACTGGTAGTGTCAAATTGTAGAATATGGAGAAGAAATTTGGCTAAATTGTATTTTTGGTACCTTAACTATTTAGGTAGTATCACTTTGGTCCCTTAATTAAAATTCGATTTATTTTGGTCTTTTAATTTCTCTCTGTTACACATATTGGTCCTTTCCGTTAATTTTAATTCAAAAACGTTAGGTTTTCTTTACCTTCTTCTCCTCTTTTTCATCTTCATCAACCTTCAACAACAAGAATTCCAGAAGAAAATGAAGAAAACATAACGTTTTTGAATTAAAACTAACGGAAATGACTAAAATGTGTAACGGAGAGAAGTTAAGAGATTAAAATAAATCGAATTTTAATTAAAGGAGCAAAGTGATACTACATAAATAGTTAAGAGACCAAAAATACAATTTAACCAAGAAATTTTAAAATGTATATTACAATAGAAAAATTAAATACACCTTGAGTGGACCATTTCAAAAATGGTTATGCCCCCTTTGAAGTAAAACAAGGCTTTCCTTGTGCACAACAGCTCTAAATGAATCATCAAACTTGTCAGAATCTTTGACTCTTAGATCCCTTATTTTATGTGACTCATGTTCAATCAACACCAACTCATCATTATTGCATTTCCAAAGAAAACGATTACTCCCATTGAACACAATAAGCCTATCAACCACATGCTCTATAGGCCCAACACTGTATTGCTTAATCCAAGACCCTTCATCCCAATAATCTCTCATCACCCAAACATCAAAGTGTTTCACATTTCCTCTTATAGGGTAAACAATGACACCAATTGTACTAGATTTCTCAAAAGGTGCTAATGTTGCAAAAGTTTCTTTTGAAGACTCACATATTTTTGGTACTTTGATTTTTCTGAACACTTCATTGACCATGTCAAATGACAAAACAAAATCTTCTTTTATACCTGCAGATTCATTGTTAACAAAGCTCCACCAGTGACAACAATTGTTCACATAAGTATAAACCCTAGATAAAGATGAACCACAAATTTCAATGGGAAGAGGAAGAGCTTTAGCATCAAGTTTTCTCCAAGAGTTAGAATTAAGACTGTATAACTCAGCTGCCCAAAACCCTTTTTGTCTTTCATCTGTTTCCTTTAACCAAATATCTTTGAGCATAACAACTTTATAGTCATTAGTTTTGGGATCAAAACCAAAACTAGCATAATCAGTAAGAGAATAAATACCATTTGAATCTGTCAAATGGGATTCAGGTAAAGACTTGAACTGTCTTAGAGAAGGGTTCATTATGACATTAGGATTTCCTTGAAGGAAGTATATGCCATTGCATGGTCCCATAATTTCTGACCAATATTTGTGCTCAGAATTATATTCTTCAGGAAGGTTCAAAAGAGTAGACTTAACATGGTTTTTGGAATCATTGAAAGTCAAAGAAAGAAGAGAAATATTAGTCTTGAGGCTAGGAAAAAAGGGTCTTTGAATGGCTAAGAGATGCTCCTCTTGGCTATAAATTTGGTTGTAGAAAG
>Ga0228711_1005130_pt1 | contig 19992 bp, 19 predicted proteins | sample MedpolnodulmetaG_2_FD_177996 | JGI IMG/M metagenome (GOLD analysis project Ga0228711, IMG submission 177996) | Root nodule microbial communities from Medicago polymorpha collected in Santa Monica, California, United States - brown nodules | ecosystem: Host-associated > Plants > Roots > Nodule... | reverse complement strand
AGACGCCTAAAAATTGCGCCGCGGCGGGAGTGTAACTCCGGTCGGGCTACGCCCTCCCTTCGTCACACCCCCGCCGCCGAGTCTCATCCTGATTGACGCTGAATCTCACCTTGATTGCCGCCGCGCACACGCGACCGGGCTGCCTATGGGCGGCATTCTTTTCGATACAGCCGAAATAGCCCTTATTATACTCCCGTTGATGCTATTTCATGATTTCATGTTATTTAGCAGTTGGTGCTGGCGGTCGCTTCGCAGCGCACTGCCATTCCTCTAAACAACAAATTTCGATATGACCGCTCTCGTGCTTCGGGCTGGTCCATAGAACGCCTCAATACTGGACCGATGCATTCGCGACGCTTGGAACCAAGGCTGCAGCAAGAGGACTCCAAGCCTACTATTGCATCGGCAATTTCTCCAAAGTGGTGTCGTTGTCCGAAGCGCTGAAGGGCACTATGACCCTACCGCCCGCTGAGACAGGTGTCGGCTTCCCAGAGATTGCAACGACCTCCTTCGCCGCGTCTTGGACAGCTTTGCCAGGGTTCATGGTTAGTAACAGTGTCTGAACGTCATCCCGACTACCTGCGGCACTCGCTCCGAGTTTTAAAGGAATGACGACCAGGTCGACACCCAACTTTGCACTTCTCTTGACCCCAAACTCAAGTGTGTAGCTGAGGTTGGAGAAGGCTATTCTAGGCTCGCCCCGGCGGGCCGAAGTGAGAGATTTGATCCAAGCGTAGACGCCTAGATTCGAAGGCTTCGTTGGATCGTTTTCGATTTCATCGCAGATTTGTGTTCCCTCCGCCTGCGACGATATGAACAGATCGAGTATCGCGGTACTGGTGGATGATCGGGTCACACCACCCGTGAGGCTGAAGCCGCCGCTTGCATCGCCACCAAGCGGGACGAGATTGGGTGTCCCCGCAGAAGCGTCCAAGGTGCTGGAGACTATTATTTTCGCGGTCAATTTTCCATCTATGTACCAGCCGGTGAGGTTGAGCTTTTCACGATCGATTTCGTGGAGGGCCATTGCAACTTCGCACTTGAGTTGATCCAGCACCAGTCCAAGGGGAACAGGTCTTCCGCTTTCGCTGGGGGCAATTCCGCCACAACCGCTCAATAAGACACCGACTACCCCTGCCGTCGCCATTCTACGCATCGTTGCCCCCTCTGATGTCCCCGGACCGAAAATACACCTTGCGTGCTTTAGCAACAGCTACCGTCTCTTCACCGCAGCCAAGCCGCAGCTTCCGGTCCGCTCGGTACCGGCCAGGAGGTCTCGCAACGACCGCATACTCGGGCCGGGCGGGCGGAGACGTCCTTATTCTGGTTTAGTTTTTGGTTGTATTGCTTACTCCATGCATTCAATGGTCAGTATATCGCGTACGCCGATGTGACGTCCGACTCAGCGGGTGGAGCTTAGGGACGTGCCGTTGTGATCGACATTGAAATCCCTTCCTTGGCGCGGCCGTCGGTTTAAGTGATTGCGACCGCTCTGGAGCGGTTGCATACGAGTGGTGAAATAACAGTTGTCCTTTGCCTATCTGATCCGTGTTGTCAGCCAAGGTAAGTACGAGTCGACCCGCAAATTGTTGCCCTGATTGCAGCCAGCATCGCCTGTCGAGGTGACACCAATCAACACAAAGTCATCGTTCACAATCAGAAACGACGGTCCGCCGGAGTCACCTTTGCAGGTATTCGGATTGCTCCTCTGGAAGAAAAAACTGCGATTGGTGTATCCGTCCGCGTGGATAGCAGCTTCCCGCTTGATCCCAGCGCCGACCGCGTCGTTGCGGACGACATTGAATCCAAACCCGACGATAATGATTGCGATGGGTTTGTCTTTTATTTCCGCCCATGTTGGCCGGTCACCCACATGGAGGCTCGAGGGCGGATACGCCGAGTCCACGTCCTCATCGACATAAAGGACCGCGATATCATCCTCGTATGTTTGGGGATTGAAGAAGAATCCGGCTGCGGGGTCCCGAGGAAAGTCGAAACCTGTTACTACATAGTTCTTCTCAGGTCGGAAGAACAGTGAACCGAACGAGACAGTCATCCGGCCGGCCGCGATATAGTTTTGGTAATTTTCCACGCAATGTGCTGCAGTCAAGACGGTGCGCCGACCGATTAAAGTGCCGGAGCAATGTATGAGACCGTTCAGGCCGATCGCGGCTACGTTGCGATAAGCGTGAGTTTCCTCACCCTTATGGATGAAGGGCATATCCAAGCCCTTCTGATATGCGCTGTAGAGAACGGGAGCGCGGTCCACAGAAACGGACACCAAACCCGTTGCCCCGTCTGAATGATTGCAGCAGCCCCCCTTGTTTTGCGCGGACGTCTGCACCTCGGCAAACAGCACAGCCTCGGGAGTGTCGGCAGACAGCAGGTATTCGTTACCCTTCTCGCTCGACCGAGGTACGTCGTTGCCACTTGGCGTTTTCACATGCACGACTATGTTGCCGGCCTGAGCAACGGTAGCGACATCGAGTAGGAAAGTTTCACTGGCGTCAAAACTGTGTATCTTCACGCGAATTGTCGATAATGCCCTCCCCTCGGAACGTGACTCCGTATCGTTGCCTTCATTCCCAACACAATTTCCGAGAAAGCAGCCGCCGGGGCAGGTGCGGAAATGCCCACCCTGCGCATAGCTGCTACTGGAAAGCTCTACCACAACACGGTTCGGCGAACTCTCGATGATTCTCGTTGACGCGGAAGCGTGTGAGGCACTTGCCCTTCCATAGGGTCGACACTCGCTCTTCTCAGTTCCATCAAGAGTCAATGAAACATCGCCGATTTGATCGACCGACTGAACGAGCGGCGTCTGGCCGCCCGCATCCACCAATACTCGGCTCTTGCCTAATATCTGTATCTCGACTTCATCATTGATCGCCCCCTGCGCCAGGGACGGCTGAGTTGTCAGAAACAGGCTCAAGCTAAACGCGCAGCAAAATGCCCAGAAACTGAATGCTGTTCCGATCTTCATAGCGGCTCACCTTGATCCTTGTATAACTTCCCCTCCGTCAGTTGACGGGTGAGTTCGACAGAAAGGTGAGCAGGTCTTGTAATAGCTGCGCGTCCGTCGGCTCATTTGCCAAAATGTCCTGTCCTTGCGGCATAATATTCCCACGTATAAAGGCAGCCATTCTTCGTGCACGAAGATGCACCTGCTCCTTATCGAATATGTTGTATTGGATTGAACTGTGACAACGGTAACAATACTTGTTCAGCAGGCCAAGAAGTTGCTCGTCTTGCTGAATGCCAGCCGTCCATTTGAGAGAGCCCAAAGCACGACCGATCGGCTGCACATGTGCCGACGACTGCGCATGAAGTTCGTTCCACTTGGCAGCACCCTGCTGTTGCAAACTTGGAATAGGAAGCCCGGCGTCAGCGTTCTGGTTCTGCTGCAGAATTTCGGCATTCAGCGTTCGAACGCGCTCAAATGCATGAGCAAACTCTGGTGACCCCTTGTCCGTACCACCGTCGAACAGAGTTCCGACAAGAGTCGCGGCAGTGTGAAAATAGTCGTTCGCCGCCCCGCGGTCCTCCCAATGATCGGTATCCAGGAAGTTGAGTTTGGCGTTCGGATACTGAACCCCGCCGGGGGTAACAACACCACCATCTACGTGTCCATGGCAATCAGCGCAGGCCCTTGGGACATAGTATTTTCCATCTGTCTGTGGATTATCAGGAAGGTCGAATACTGCCGCCAAGAAGTAGGCCGAGCGGTAACCATTTTCCTTGGAGTCATAAACCGCCCAGTATGCCGAGTCTTTGAGATTTGGTGCTCCCGGTTCGGCAATGAGCATTACCTGATTATTTTTTGACGCTTGATCCGGATTGCTGCCTTGGGCTGGGAATGGTGCCGGATCTGTCTGCGGTCGGAGGTAGTTGAACAGAATGAACCCGGACCCTATCCCTGCAGTCTTCGCCGCCGAGCCAGCTCTAGCCTGAATTCTGAGGATTTTTCGCCAGCCCGAATCGTACGGTGGTTTGCCAGTGACATCGACTATCTTCGGCGCCATGAACCGCGCGGACAACAATTGGTTGTTCGAAAAATCGATGAGCTGCAAGGCGGCAGTAAACGCTGCCTTATCCGACACGGCATTGGCAAACTTGTCGAACTCCTCCTGCGTGATTGGTGAGAGTAGAGCCGGGCTGAGAAACTCTAAGTCATCCGCACTCAATCCCGAGTAGCCGAGAAAGGCCAGTAATTCGGTCAAATCCGATCCATCAATCTGGAAGCCAAGTTCCTGAGAAATGCGCGCGTAGTAGGCGGCTGCCTCCGTCTCGTTGCCAGGATTTACAAACGGAACGATTGGAGCATTGACCGCAAATGGAATCTCTACGCCACTTCTGGCACGTTCGAGTTCAGCTCCGAGATGTGCGATCACCGCATCCTTGTTTGAGACGACAATTGATGTGGGTGCTTGGGCGGGTGCGATAACTTCGGCCATCACCGTGTCGGGCCCCGCGCCAGGTTTCAGGCGACGGAGGGAAGCCGTCCCTCGGACGGGCTCCGCGGCGGCATCGAAGGAGAACGTGAAAGCTGAACCCCACCGGAGTCCATTGGCTTTGGGATCATCCGCCGCCTCCTTCATCGTCCAAGTCAAAAGCCCGTCAGCGACGGCTACTGTCCAAGCCTCCGAGGAGAACACTTCATCGGGAGTTCTCGGCGAGGAGAAGGCGGTATTTCCGATGACGAGATCTCCGACTGGTACGCTGAAGCTGGCGGCCCCGCGCTCACTGTTCATATTGTAGACGACATATTCGTAACGATGCGTGCTTCCTGACAAACGCGTCGCCTTTTGGGCTATCACCATTCTGCCTAACAACGCTGGTCCCCCGGAGGTTGCCTCCGGCATGTCGATTGCGGAGAAGGACGCACCTTCCCAGGCGTAGATTGCCGGCTTCCGTCTTATTGTTCCTTCAGACGTTGGACCGAAGGTCCATGAATCGTTGACCTTACGAGCTTCGACTTCGCGGTAGGAGACGTTGTTGTGACCGTTTCCGGCCTGCGAGTCATCTGGCGCGATGTATTGCCCTTCTATGAAGTATCTAGCTCCCTCATCCATCTGCGCGAGGTCAGACTCAACGACTTGAAGTCCGTGTTCTATTCCGAGAGGGTGCTGGTGACCGTGGTTCACATGGCTCAAATCGCTGGCGTAAAATCCGGTGACCGGATTGACTGCGTCGCGTGCGCCGAGGTTGGGACCTTCGTTTGTCAGTGCGCCATACGGATCTGAGCAACCAACACCGAGCGCAGTTCCGTCCGGGTTTCTGAGGCAACGGTCGTGGGGAAAATCGGGGTCTTGGCTATGCCTACATACATTTCCCTGTAAAGCAACATATCCGTGCTTAAGCCACGATTGGCCGATCTGCTCGAAGCGACCATCCAGCGAACGGTAGATCGTCAACCCAATGACCGGATGCTCATTGCTTGGCAGCTCTTTCCAACTGAGGGGTGTATCCCCCGCGTTGCACGAGATCGTCGAGAACGACAGGGCTACAATACCGCCGTTCTCCGCGTAAACCTGCGGCACACCCAGTTCGCCCAAAATCACGTCAGCGCCAGCGGCTGCGTATTCCGACAATCCGAGCAAAAACGGCAATGATAAGCAGAGAGCGCGCATTTCTTCTTCTCCTGCAGCTTGGGCGGCTATTCTGAGTACAGAATTCTCACAAGACCGATGTTCACCGCAGACGTCGGCTCGCCGTTTGGTTCTATCAGCAAGGTCGTCGCCGATAGATTTGTTGGCTCAATTACGCCCCTGCCGACGAGCGGGGTAACGTCAATCGTCACTGTCTTCCCTCCAGCGCCGTGTTCACCGTGCCCCTCAACCAGTCCGAAAAGATTGAAGAAACCAGCGAAACGTGCAGCCTTTTCCTCAGGTGGAGCGTCGCTCTTGATGTTGAAATAGACCCGGTAGCCGACGCCGGGATTGGTTTGAGCTGAAACGTTCTCCAGAGTGAGGACGAACCTACCTTGCTCTGTCAGTCGCTTGGCATCGAAGGGCAACTCCGCTGCAGATAGAGGAACCTCGACGGGTGCAGACACGACTCGGACGCCGCCCACCTGCCCACGACTGTTCGCAATCTCCAACGTTGCTCCGAGACCGAAAGGCCGCAGTTCGTTGCTAGCTACGAGGGCCTCTTCATAGGTGTCGTATTCGTAGCCAAGGGATTGGGTGTCGAGGATTTGTTGCGTGCTCCAAGTCATGGGCGCGCCGTCTACCCCGATGAAGCGATGTGTCCGCGCCAACCATGCGGAATCGCTCGGATCCGGGTCGGTGATGTTGCGTCGCCAGCTTTCCCAAAGTCGATCAATCGCGGAATGATGAAGATAGAAGATCGGGTCGCGGGCTGCATAACTGGGGTCAGCCATACCGCCTGCTGTCCCGGTGAATACGTGAATGGTTCCGTGAAGGTTGCTTTCCAGATCCAGAGAGAAGCCTAATGCAGTAACATCGAAAAATCCGAACTGCTCTTGGCTGAGGGACGATGTTGCGTCGGCTGCTCCAATTGGCAGCGCCGGGTCGTCATTTAGAAGTCGTTGCTCATAGTACAGCGCGTTTGTGTTGTTGGACGGCTGACGAAACTCTGTCGGCAACAAGGGCGCAACCGTGTAGTCCCAGTAAGGCATGGCGAACGGCTCGCCGATTGCACTTTCGATCAGTGTTTCGATGCAAAGCAAATATGCGCGATGCCAGGGAAGAAAATCATAGTTTATAGATGACGAAGAGTGTGGACAGGTACGCCACACCCCTTCAACGTTTTGTCCATCCATGGACCCGCCGAGTGCGAGGGCACGAAAAGCCTCTATCTTCTGCGCTTCGGCGGGTGATGCGCCGACTGTGGAGAAGATCTCTTCAAGGTTCTCAGTTCGGGGATACCAGTGGGTATTGGCCTGAAAGTGCCAAGAAGCCGGATCGTGGCGCTGTCTCGATTTAAGCAAGGAGACGGCTTCGCGGTACTTTAAGATCGCTGCCTTCCCTTGAGCGGTTCTAGCGCCATGTCGCACTTTCGGTGCTTGTGCGCGGGCATTTTTGACGTGATGAAGCCACGGTAGCAACGCGCTCGAGACTAAGGCACCAATGGCGGTGCGCCTGTTGATGTGCATGACAGTCCCCCCGGCATTACGCAGTCCTATAAAATTTGACGCAAATACTCAGGCAGCAGGCGCGCATAGCGCTGCCACTTTATGCATGTTTTTGCTAGACTGAACTACGCCACTACGCCGCGCATCATTCAATTATCTGTGCTTTATTTACCAACAGTGCAAATCTTCTTGGTTTTTGACCAAGCATCCAATCGGCACGTCCTCTCACGGACAAGCCCGAGAGATTAGTAGCGGTCGAGCGCCCTCGTTCGCCAATTTCTAACTAAACTCTAATATAATCACCTGCAAATATTAGTTGAAGCTTGTGCATTTTGCAAGGTTTGAGGGCGGGGCAATTTTAGGGTAGGGATCTGGCGCGACTTCGAGAAGGAGACGAAGTATGACGGTTGGCTGTTGAACGTCGCAGGGGCAGCTCAGGCTGGACCTCCAGCGGCCCTCCACGGTCCACGGGATTACGGAATTGAGATGCCGCCGTTTGACCGCGGCTTCCCATGCAATTTTGGGCGTCGCCGGGTCGAATCCTCAAGCCAGGAATGAATCGGCAAGTACGCTTCCCGTTGCGTGGAACCGAGCGGCTGCAATGGGGCCCAATCGAGCCAATCACTGCGACTACCTTTAGTGACCGCATAGGGTCGAACGTGTCGATCCGCAGCTTCCGAGGTATGGCCTGGAAATGGTGCAAACCTGCAGCTCGGCGGCATGTATGCATGTCCGCTTCTGGGATGGCACCGTGCTCTAGTCAGTGTCCGACTTGAAGGCGCACAGCGGTCGTTCGTGAATCGTGGTTGGAAAGTCGTTTCCGGGCTCAATCGAGCCATTCATGGCACCGGGCGCAGTGGCAGCAACGGGCCGAACCCGGCATTTTCGCCCCTGGTGCGAACGTTAACGATCAGTTCCCGTCATGAGTTGTCCATTCGAGCTCCGGACCACGGTTCGCGGTTCCGGTTCGGGATCGCGGTTGGAAGGCTGCTTCCCCCTCATCGGAAGCGGGTTTACAGCGCGGTTTAGGGGTTGGGACGACGTGAGGTGGCTGGAAGAGCCGAAGCGCGTCTGTGGCCCGCCGAAACAAGTCTCTGGCCATCGGTTGTCCGCCATGGTGGTGCGGGCGGCTCATAGTGGCCGACTTCCGCGCGAAAGTGACGCTTCAATTGACCCAATGGTGGCGGTCCAACGTGGTAGCTGCGTAACAATCTCCGTTCGCGGTTCGAAGATCAGGTGCTAAATCGTGTAATCCCGCTACGACGGGGCGGGGCTGGAGCGCGTTCGTAGGCGCGCCCGGAGGTGGCGCCGGCCGGCTGTTGGCGCTCGTCTACGGCCGGCTTATTTGATCGGTCGGGTGGGAGTTTTCCAAACACTGGGTCAGTCAGCCGACCAATCTTATCTTAAGTGCCTGGTCCTCCATATCTTTCTCGCTAGGGCAAAGAGAGAGGAAAAAAGTTACTTAAATAGAAGGAAGGGGCGGTCGGGTCGCCAGTGGGCGAGTCACTACTCGGTACTCCCGTCGCTCACACGAGCCTGGTATGCCCCCGAACCTCGCGCAAGAGCCATCGCCCCCCAGTTCCTTGAGCCACGAGCCAGAACATGAACCTGGCTCTTGGTTTCGGTTCAGGTTCGAGCCCACAGCTGGTCGAAGCCTGTGCCGGCGCTTGTCGATCCGCCGCGACTGGCCATTGCGCTAGTCGCCCACCGACATTCCCCCAAGATGAGCTGCCACAGCCGAGAGCGCTGAAGACGATAGCCGCTTCCTGAACGCGAAGAGAGGTACGCCGCTGAACGGTGTCGCCAACGCTGGTCAGACGGTTTCCCGAACGAGGACAATATCGGCCTGCACCTCGGCGACAAATTACGTGATATCGGCTGCGGATTTTTCTGACCGCGCCGCACGGCTCCGGTATCCTTGCCGCGAGACTTAGCCAGGAACTATTTCTTTTGCGAAAACGCGGCACGGTGCCGGCAGAAGGTTTAGGTCTGCTCATGGATAGCTGTTTCCCGTGATGACATGGCGGGGCTACAGCGCGTTCGTGGGGTCGGCCGCTAGGGTGATGAGGGCCGAGTGTTCGCGCTCGTCCACGGTGGGTTTATTTGGCCAGTCGTGGTGGGTGTTTTCAAAAACGCAGGGTCAATCAGCTAACCTTAGTCACTCTCAGTACCTGGTACTCTCTATTCTTCCCGCTAGGGCAAAGAGAGAGGAAAAAAAGAGAATATTAAAAGAGAGGGCATTTTCCGAGATGCTAGTGAAGCTCAGTACCCGGTACTCTCGATCGCCACCTGCTGGCGAACAAGAACCTCGAGCAAACTCCAGCGAGTCAGCTCCCGGTTCCAATCCTAGACCGCAAGCCGCAATCCGCGGCTCGCGGTTTGCCCAAGCCCTCACCCCTGCCCTCACGCCCAGAGGTGTTCGAGCCCCCGGCGCTTGTCGATCCGCCGGGTGCGGGCCTTCCTGACCCGTGGACGGAACTTCGTCAGCGAATGGTAGCTGACGCCCTGCATCGCGAGCCAGGCATGGGCGTCCTTGAATGTGTATGCCATTATCGAGCCTAACTCGCGGCCATCGGCGTCGAGATAGAAGAATTCCGTCATACGGGCACGAGGCCGGCGATGGCGACGGCCGTGGTCGCGCCGAACTCGAGCGACAGCTTCAGCCACGCGTATGAGATGCCGGATCGGCTCACCGGAGACTTAGCTACGCTTGGCTTTCACACTCGATCCAAGTTAACGCTCGTGGCTAGTATCCGCTGCAGGTCAATAGGGCGCGGAGTGAAACCGTCATCGGGGCTCAGGCGCCCACCATACTCTCGAGACGGCCTTACAGAATCGATTTATGGTGACGACGTCATGCCGTTCCACGCGGATTTGAGGCAAGCGGCTAGTGAAGTAGCTCCAAAAAAAGAACAGCGCTCTAGCCTTCGGTCGAGCGACCTTCCTGGCATTTCTACATTTCGTGTATCGGAGACCTCGTCGCCGAGCATCCAGAGTTCGAACGCCCAACCCCGCCAGACTGCCAGGATACGATGGATCGGCGGAGTAGCCGAGAGTCTTGAGCCGAAAAAATGCGAGCTCAATTTGCCATGAGAAGCCACGAGACTCTGATGGAAGTCGGTCGAGACTCGCGGCTCGCACCATCCGGCTCGGCAAACATGGAGGCAAAAACACACGATTTGCCTCAGGAGTATGAACTCGCTTTTGCGGGAGGAAGTTTCGAAATAAACCCGTCCGCGGATCATTGGCGGGGTTGCAGGCTTATGCACGGAACATGCCTAGACCGTTGCAGGGTCAAGGGAAGGGTACCACGCAATTATTTGTCTTATCGCGCCTATCCCGGCCAAATGGGGCCAGAGAAACTTGGGGCGATTTTTTAATTTTCCGATCGATATCATAGTGGTTCCGGCGCTTGTCGAGATGTTGAACGTCGATGGGAAGGGGCTTTTGATCGTAGGCGCCCACGGCTGATGCGTTCCGCATCAGTTTACGCCACTTGCTAGATTGCGAGATCGAGGCGCGCGCCTCATCTAGGCAGTATGAAAGCCTTCCCACGTCCGTATCGCACCCGCCCCAGAAAAACCCGTCTTCGAGGAAATCAGCAGCCACGCGCAAAAACGGGAATGCGACCCAGAACGCCTCCGCCTGCGTGTTGTCGCTATGCATATGGCTGCATGTGACGCTCGCAGATCGGGCCCCGGGCGATCCAGCGACGGACGTTTCTACGTTCGGCGCGGGCGCCTAATCGGATCAACCCTTCTTCGGCTTCGGGTTCTTCCGCCAGGTCGCTATCATTGCGTTGACCCTCGGTTGAACCTGCCGCTTTGCTTCACTGCGGTCGATCCCGATCAGTAGCAACTGGTCATAATCGGTCATCTGGTGTCGAAGTATGCTCTGCATCGTAATCCCAACCGCGGTTCCTAGTTTGCAGCCGTTCCAATCTTTGCTGGCAACCTCGCGCGAGAAAAAGTCGACTGCAAAATCTGGGCATGCGGGATGCTTTCGTCTGATGTGCCGGCAAACATCTTCCACATTGAACTTAGCCATAGCGGAGATCTTACCCTCAAGTTCAATATACATTGTACCCGGCAGAGCTTCAGACCGTCTCGCCGGGCGCCTACTTTCCGCTGCAGCGATCAGAAGTCGCGCGCGCGCTTTATCCGAACGTCAGCCCAGCATCCTCGGCAAAGCGCCATCAAATCCGAAAGATCCTCGTGACCTTTCTTCGAAGAATCCCGCAGCTGTACATAGCGTGCTCTATAATGAGAACAGTTTTGACATGTGTGATGCGCTGCGGCGAGCGCTCTTTTTTCCATTCTTTGCCAGTGTGTGGTTTTAACGTATTCGCTCCAGGTCATGAATTGCAAAGCATTGCGAGGAGACCTTTTTCGTGAGCCTCTTTGGGGATGCGCGGGATATCGACTCTGGTGGCATAGCGTGCAGAGGATGTCTTTGCGTGGCATGGAGAGGACGCGTTCCGCCTCGGCTCTGTGGCACACGTGCACTGGCCACCCGCAACACGAGCACCTGATATGTCTCAACTCTGCCGGGCCGATCAAATCCAGGACATCGAGCGGATCGACGAGATCGAAGGCCAAAGCAATCGTTTTCAAGAGACAGTCTGTTCTCCAATATAAATTGTCTATGTCCGTGCGGTTTACAGGATAAAGCTCAGAAAATTCGTATGACCTGATTGTCCTGTGACGACTTGGATCTAGAGCCGCCCACATTATTTGCTTGGCGTCATCTTCGTATTCCATCGGAAAACCTCGACCTGATTCGAAAGGCGGCAAGGCTGCTGCAGCAGAGCGCTCAATCGGTTCGTCCGCTTTGAGGCCGCTCGACAGCTAGGTGAACACCGATCCGCCTGATGCCGTAAGATGCTGTGCACTGTAACGCGCACCGCCCGGCCTAGCTTTCCGTGTACTGGCGCGGAAAGCGTATCGGTTACTTCGCAACTTTTGGAATTACCCGAGCGAGGATTCCGAGGAAGCGATCAGCACGGCTTACTTCGTAACAAACCCTTCAAAATTGCATACAAGAAGCCTCAATACGAAACGTTCGATGAGGCCGTTGGCCGTCTTGTCGATGAGATCAAAGCGCACATGGAGGACTAAGCTGATCCAGCTCAATTGCCCTGCCATCTACGCCCCAACATTCGTGGTCGAGTATTTTGTGAGGTCGAGGTTTCCCGAAGGACTGGATGCAAGCTGTTAACGCCACAAGATCCCGGTACTCTGCGCCTTTGATGGGGGGAAGTTTCCTGACCTTTTTCACAGACCGTTACCTGCGCCTTTGATGCCATTTTGATTGTCCGCCGATATTGAAAGATCGGCTAACGATGCCTGAAGATCGGCGGATTGGGAGGTGGATTGTCAATCGCGTGGGCCTCGAATGTGGTTTCATGCGACCCGAGAGCTGCCTTCCGTCTAGATCTCATATTTTTTCAGCCCTATTCGTATCGCCGGATTATTAATCAGCAAAATTTTCTCGACGTGAAGTCCTCGTAATGTGATTGCTCCAAACAATTCTCTGAACGTACGAAGTGTTATTCCGTATGTCTCTACCAGACATGCGATATACACTGAGAAACCTAGTGGCCATGATCTGACCAAGTTACGTTAAATTAGAAGGCGGGTGTGAGAACGGTTCGCTCGTGGTGTCGTCTAACGAGCAAACGTCCGGATGTTCGCTGGGTTGTCGTCGAAGTCTTACGACGGGAGCGCTTTCCAGGCGAAAGCCTTTTCGCCCCCTGAGGAGCGGATTACATCACGGCGAAGGCCCAATCTGTGGCGAAAAGCTATCCTTTTGTAACGACACGTGAATCTCGGGCAATTTGGCGACAGTGGCGTCGTCATAAACGGAGATTAAACACAGCTTTTGAACCGGTTCGCAGTCGTGAGGACCTAATTCATACCGGCTATAGTGAGCGGGACTTCCGGGTAGGAAAGGCAGGAGTCTTTGTCTTATAGGGGCAGATTTTTTGCGAAGGGATGGCCCCCTAATACGCGGTCCCTTGTGATGAGAGTCTGTTGATCACGGCCCGCGAGACAGGCGGGATGCCGTTATCTTTTGGTCCGGGATGAGTCGCAGAGTTTTGCACTAGCGTCGGTCAGTGGTTCGGCAAAGATTGTTGTGGATATCTGTGGGAGGCTCCACTGAAGTGCCGGCGCTGGGCGATTAGTCGATCGACGAGTATTCGCGCTTCCGTTGGAAATCTGAGCATTGACCGTGTCTTGTCGCCTTGGCGTGCTCGCTAAGATCTTCGCTGGAGCTTATGGAAACGGGCACCAATTCACGCGGGTTCGGTCGATGAGATGGCTAGCGCCCACAAATACGACAGGAACTGAGGTTGAGGTTCGCTTTCGAAGCCAAGCAGCACATCCTCCGCAATCATCCTAGATGCCCCGACTTCGCCGTCGAGTATTTTGCGAGCCAGGTCGCCGACAAGAAGTGGAAAAATTGCACGTTAGGACAGTCCGTTGGCATCACGATGCAGAATATCCTCCGTCACGAGATGACCGAGTACGATCAACTACTTCTCGTCGGCGTCGACCGGCGGGCAGCGCGCCGTCGTGTGCAACGCAAAGTGAACGCAATGATCGCAAGCTGGCAGATGGCGCCACCGCGCGGCCCCGATCGCATCGGTTCACGGTCCAATGCGACACGCTACGAACTCGCGACGACGAATTGTTGCCTCCGAAGTAATGCGCAAGAAATGTCTCTGAGTAGGGAAGTTCGAAAGGTAGTGCATTTTCCCATCAAAGGTCAGGTATGTAGATAGCGTTTCTCAAATTCAAGAGTTTGGGTCAGGTACTCGAGAGGCGGCTGTCCGACGACCTTGCTGAAGCGGGCGGCGAAGCGTGCATTCCGACGGCGCGCGAGAGAGTTGGCATAACCACGGTCGCTCAGGATCGCGGTGCTGGGGCGAGGTCCACGTCGGTCATGGCACGAAGCCAGCTTGAGTATCCCGGAAGGAATTCCTCATCAAGCCGCGAAGCGCTCGACGCCATCATGGCGCCGGCTGGAGAGCCGCTTGATGCGGGGATCACCAGCACAGGCGGGAGTGCGTCAAGGGACGGATTGGGCTCGGTCGTGCTCAGGACGACCTGCATTTCTTCCGCTTTGAGCGAACCCCTTTCGCAAACAAATGCGCCGCAAAGTAAGTCAGCTTCAGATTCGCTTCCCGATCGTCGCGCGGCTGGAACTGCACGATGCTAAGCCCTGCCCCTCGCAGGCCAGACAGTCACTCCTTGGCTCCCAGGTCGAAGGGAGAGCAGGAGGCCCCGCTCCTGCTCCCGAGCTCGCGCCGAGCAGCGGAAGAGAGCGGGCAAGTGGAAAACCGGACGCTCAAGCAAATTAAAGCAATTGAGCCGCTGACGATTACGTCAGCGGCTCATCAGCATCGAACCTACGTTCCAGGTCAGTGCTCGATGATGATTTTGATAGCCACCTCCGGTACACCAAGCGTTTCAGCCAAGCGGCGCTTCGCTTCGGGAATTGTCAACGAAGCTTCGACCATGTGAGCGGGCACGGAGTCGCGCTTCTCGTCGGCCAGCTGCTCATCATCCACCTCATTGTCGCCGTGAGGAAGGCCATCCTTTGTAAGATTGAGTACTGCTAACGGGGAATAATCAAGGCCCATACCAGCTCCGACATAACTTACAGGGTCATTGGCCTCCTTGTCATAGAGAGAGAGCCATATTCCGCGCCCGATCGGCAAAGTGTGGCCCGCTGACTTGCGGGCATCGTAAGCCCGATCGAACCGGGCACGAGCATCATCGGCCGGGATCATGTGAACGCGTGCCTCTGTTGGATTATGCCTGTCATTCACGGACGCGGCGACGACGTAGTCCACGTCGTCCAGCGTAACCCAGCCCGCTTCCTCACTTTTACGAGGAAATGCAATCCAGGCATCCTGCGATGTACGGATCGAGACCTTGTGTTTCTCTGTACCCTTTGAGATGAGTCGCAAGCTTGCTTTACCCCCGCGCGGTATACGCGAAACAGCCCATCCGCGCTTCTCCAGTGTCTGTATCGCAAACTCAAATAATCCTTGGCGAGTAGCTTTTTTTGCAGGTGTTCCGCTGACGTTTGTCATACTTGTGCTTCTTTGCGCAGGAATGAGGGACTGGAACGCGGATACATATCTACTACGTTCAGCAACAAAACGTCAAGGATTATTTGAGAGCGATGCTTCCGGATAAATGAAAGACGTCTCAGGAACGAACGTAGGCGTGGCATTTCTCCCCCAGAGGCTTCCCGCGGGGTTCGGGAGGGAAAGGGTGCGGATATTGCCGCGCCAACCTATTTGTTCGAACCCGAGATCCGCGTCGAAACGGCGGAACGAGGCGAGATCAGTGAAAATCCGGATCCTGAGGACGGTACCACCAATACCCTTGTGATGATCACATGAGGAGTTCCCAAAACCACGGCAACCGGCAATTCTGCTGATGGGCAATGATTCTACGGGGATGCGGGCATGGATACGGATGCGGGTCGCAAAAAGGCGTCGGTGGACTGGGCAGCGGTCGTGGTTGTTTTGACGATCGCTTATGTTGCGATGTTGTCGTTCGCGCACAACTATATGCGGGCAAATCCCGGCGACTGGGCAGAACACTTAAAAATAGGTGACTCTCTCAGCGGCTTATTCGCTCCGCTCGGATTTCTTTGGCTGGCTGCGGCGGTTCTGATCCAGCGACAAGAGTTGAAGTTGACGCGTAACGAATTCGCACAGTCGCGCACGGTAATGCTGAAGCAAGCCGATGCAGCGGATCAACAAACACGCATCGCTTTCGCAAGTGCGAGAGCGAACTATCAACTAGCGCTATATGACAAGCGCCTTTGCGTGACAAACAATTGGAGGTGGTCGCATTCGAACTGCATACGGCAGGCAGCGTGACAATGGATTTGCAGCGGAATATTAGAGCGACCGCAGAGTCCGCCAGATTTGTATTTGGTAGCGACGTGTCGGTTTGGATACATGAGGTCTCAAATAGCTCTTTCAGTGCAATGCGAAAGCAGTTGCGCATTGATCAGCTTATAGGAAGAAAGACATAAAAGACCCTACGCAAATCGAAATCGACAAACATCATCAGCTTGTTGATGAGGTTCATGAGATTGAGAGTAAACTGTACGAAGATCTGTCTACTGATCGAATAGAGGCAATGCTTTCTCGATATACAAGGTTTCCAACAAATATTATATCGAGGATGTTCGTGAAATTTGAGCTACGTCTGGATATGGCATAATATAAGATGGTGCGGAAATTCACATGTATACGCAGCCAAGCCGACCGAAGTGGTTGCATTAAACGGAACATAACTGGCGACGTATTTCAAATTGTTATTCTTTCGTCATCTTGTCAATGCTCATCTTTTGGAAGGCGTTGTAATGGCATAACATAGACCTTGAGGTTCCCTCTGCGCGGAACTGATCCAAGGAAATGGGGTTAGCCCCCCGCCTAAGGGTGCTCCAGGTGGCGGCTTGGCCGAGACGCGGTGCAGAGTGCCGGCGACCCTGACCTGCTGCTGCTCCGAGACCTCGGAATAGCGTACCACCGTTTCCTCGGCCATGCGATTGACGGTTCGACAGTGGGAAATAACAAGCCAACTGCAATCCCGTGGGAACGGCTGCCGTTCGAGGTCGCTGGCTGCTCGGGGATGACTTGCTGGCGTAGGCTGCGCGCCCGGCAGGGTGCCGGCCTGTGGAACCGGATCCATCATCACATGCTGGAGCGCCTCAACCCTCAACCTTGCCGGTGAGATCGACTGGTCGCGGGTCTCGGTGGATGCCTCGTCCGTCCCCAAAAAAAAGGCGATGCGGTCGGCCCGAATCCGACCGACCGCGGCAAGTCGTGCACCAAGCGGCACATCGTGCTTGACCGCGCAGGTCCGCGCCTCGCCATCGTCCTGACCGGCGCCAACCGACACGACAGCATGGCGCTGACCAGGTGGTCGATGCGGTCCACCCGCTCCACCAAAGGCGTGGACGACCGCGCAAGCGGCCTGAAAAGCTCCATGCCGACCAGGGCTACGATTTCGACCGCTGTCGCCGGGACCTGCGCAAGCGCGCGATCGCTCCCCGCATCGCCCGCCGCGGCATCGACCGCAGCGAACATCTCGACCGGTGGGGTGGTCGAGAGGACCTTCGCATGGATCAACCAGATTAGGCGCCTGTATTCCTCCGGCGGGAACCGCCTTGCGAAGTTCCGCTTACCCCGTGAGTCTGCGCTCTTAAGAGTGGACTTAAGAGCGCACTGACGACAGGCTGAGCGGAGCGCCTTCGCGTTCGAAGCGCTCGACCTGACGATTAAGCGGCAGATGCTGGCCGAACTTGTCGAACAGGATCATCGCCAGAAGATTGGGGCGGCCCAGCCGCGCGGGATGGCGTGGAAGGGTTCCGGAGCCTGGCTGATCTTTTCGCAATCGCGGCAGGTGAGCTTCTCGCGCACCGTCTGGATCACCTTCCGTTGGCGCCGCCGCCAGGTGTAGATCAGGCCAGTTGAAACTCGAAGCGACGTGCGACTTCGGAAACCAAGCCTGGCTCGCCGACGTACTTCACCGCATCGCCGGTTATCCCGTGCATCGGATCGATGAGCTCTTGCCCTGGAATTGGAAGAGCGCGACGCCGGCGGCGCACAGGCTGGCGGCCTAAAGATGCCGCTTCCCTGGTCCGACTGAAGGTCACCCTTGACCACGTCGAACCGACGGTGATGCGGCGCGTTGTGGTGCCGTTCCGCATCAAGCTCCGTCGTCTTCACGAGGTGCTGCAGGCGGCGATGGGGCTGGACCAACAGCCACCTTTACGAGTTCCGTATCCGCGACGTCGCCTTTGGTCTGGCTGATCAGGACTGGGGAGATGGCCCGCTCAATGCGCGCAAGATCTCGCTGCTGGCGGCAATCGAAGATATCGGCGCGAAATCGTTCAAGTATCTTTACGACTTCGGCGACGGCTAGTGCGCACAGCATCAAGATCGAGCGCACCTTTCCCGTCATCGGCCTTGCAGAGCCCATGCTCCTCGAAGCAACCGGCCGCTGCCCTCCCGAGGACATCGGCGAACCGTGGGGCTATCAGGAGTTCCGCGAGGCTCTCGCCGATCCGACCCACGAGCGCCATGCCGAGTTCGTTGAATGGTGGGGGCGGCGAGGATTACGATCCGGACAAGACCAACTTCGCCGAGCTCGACAAAGCCGTCGATGATCTGGCCGCAAAGTGGGCCCGCAAGTCACGCCGAGAAATCTGAAAGTCCTTCAGGCTGCGGCCTTCGCCGGATGCTTACAGGCGCCTTGCCATCCGATACGAACGACACGTCCACCTCTATCGAGCCTTCCTCGTCCTCGCCGCCGCAATCATCTGCTTCAGCGGCATCAGCAGGTTTTGTTTCAAATTGCCCCGACTTCGCCGTCGAGTATGTTTGCGACCAAGATCGCCGACAAGAACTGGAAAAAATGCACGTTGGGACAGGCATTCGGAATTACAACGCAGAGTGTCCTCCGGCACGAGATGACGCCCAACTACTTCTCATTGGCATCAAGCAGCGGGAGGCGCGCCGTCGCGTCCAACGGAAGGTAAACGCGATGATTGCAAGCTGGCAGGCGCCGGCAGACCCCGAAGCTCACGGTTCCGGATAGAAACTCGAAACACGGAGAATGTGGTGCATGCGCGGCCTACCGCCCTATCGCCCTACGCAGTCATTTTGCATTTAACCCACAACGGCCCCTTGTCCGTCTCGACCTTGTCATACAGATAGCCGCCTTCGACCGCCGCGGTTTGGCGGCTCAACATCTTGATTTTCTGAGCGCGGAGATATGCGTACAACGCCTCGATCGCCTCGTGGCGTGTCCTGGCCTTCGTCAAGACGATGGCAGTCTCTTTTGTTTTTCCATCACCAGAACTGGCTTCGCGCATAGAGAAGATCTGGCTCAGCTTCGCTCCTTCTTTTCCGGCCACCTCGATCCATGACGCGAGCGTGCTGAGGTAAAAGGTCGCGCTTTTCTTGAACTTGTCGTCCGCCAATATCGCACACATCTCGATCAGCCGATGGGCCTTGGCTAGATCGGGGGCGAGCCTTTCGGAGTGGGATCGTATTTGACCAGCACCGAGCTGACCGCTGGAAACGAGTTTGTTGCTGCCGTAATTCGGATGAACGAACTCACAGAGATCTTCGTAGCCTTGGCGCGCCAACTCGTCATGCTTTGTCAGGGTGCCGATCATGTCGTTGACATGTACTGCCGCGTTTTGATTGTAGTGGAGCTTCTTTACAATCTGATGGTGACGCTCGACCTCTGCCCATAGATTTTTGGGCTCGGGCTTCTTCGGCAGTTCCCGCACTGCTTTTTCCAGCGCACCCAACTGATAGGCAATCGCCGCAGTGTGCTCGATAAAGGCCCGAGCGAGATTGAGCAATACGGTCTCGTTTTGACCTTCGATCGCTACTTGGATGCCTCGCCCGATCTCTTTGATCTTAAACTGTCCGACCAATAGCAGGTGATAGTGATCGCGCGCGAAGTCGTACAGAAGTAATGCCGTCTTCCCCGCGTCGCTCGCGTTCTCTTTAGACCGCACTCTCTCGTCGAAGGCCTTCATCAGGGAATCGAAGCACAGAGTATTGCCCAGGACTCGTCCCTGCTCAGAAGGCGCGAGAGGAAGGGGTGTGTCGGAGGACACGAAACCTGATTCCATCTTGACACCTACTTGAGTTCGATCCTGAACCGCGAGGAAATCTGTCGATGAATGTCGGCTGAAGACGCATTCTGCGATCGACGTGCGCTAGAGCGGGATGCATTTAGGCGGAATCGGAAAGGGGATTCCTTTTTCTGCGCAAATCAGATTCACCATTCAGGCCGGTGAAGGAGGCCGGCCTTTATGGCGAGACCTTTTTCGAATGATCTTCG
>Ga0228711_1005129_pt1 | contig 19993 bp, 7 predicted proteins | sample MedpolnodulmetaG_2_FD_177996 | JGI IMG/M metagenome (GOLD analysis project Ga0228711, IMG submission 177996) | Root nodule microbial communities from Medicago polymorpha collected in Santa Monica, California, United States - brown nodules | ecosystem: Host-associated > Plants > Roots > Nodule... | reverse complement strand
TGATGTTCAGCGCTTCTGATGTTCTTGCTTCTGATAACTAGCGCTTCTGATGACGTGTCTTCAGGAGCTCTTCTTCAGACTCGTTTCTTCAGACGCAACACTTCAGAGGCAGTTCTTCAGACGCAGTTCTTCAGACGCAGTCTTCCAGATGCTTTAAGCTTCAAATAAATTCCTTTGCTCTTGAACTTGTTCAATCAGAATCTCTAAGAATAGTACTTTGATTATGGATCCTGCACACTTGAACAAATTGTTTAGCATATCCAATTGATTATTTTTAATACCTTGTTATTGTCAAAACTCAATAGGTGACTTGTGAAACACCCTTGTTCCAACAGTATCTAGGGTATAAATACACAAAAACCTTTTCGTAATCTTGTGATAAATCATTATTATACATGTGTTTATTGTGGTAGAATAATTTATTTATATGTTTTCCTTCATATGGTTTTCTTAGCAATTTATTTAAATAAATGACTATTGGTATTAAATGTATTTATTTTGGTTTTACTTATTTTAGTCTATATAAATATTGAAATTCCGGCATGCGGATAACAGATGCTGGACACGGTGTTATGACAAGTCAAATGTCTCGTAAGATGTTAGAACATCGCAATACCAGTGGCAAACAATAACAATTGTAAATTAAAGGACAGAAAGTAAATAATACAAGTTATTTGTTGACCCAGTTTGGTACAACTTCACCTACGTCTGATGGCTACCAAGCTAGGAAGAAAATCCACTATAGTAGTATCAATTTGAAGTATACATAAGAGCTTTCACTAGCCTACTAACTTCTCACTTAATCACTACCCATGATATTTCTACCTAAGACTCTCCTAGTCCTAAATATGAGAACCCACTCATTTCCTCTTAGTCACATACCAGTGGTCGTCCATGTAATCCTTAACAAATAATGGAGACACTCTCCTAGAACATGAATCTTCTCGTGCTTAAAAGCTTAGAGAGATTTAGAGTATTACAACTCAATTACAAAGTTCAACTCTAATATCAAAGTGATAAGAGAGTGGCTCACAAATAACAAAGACAGACTAAAACCAGATGACTCTTTTCTAAATTGCGGCTTCAGTGAGTTTTTAGGTCTTCAATCTTTGTTTATATAGCCTGAATGCAGAATAGGTGTGATGCGCAAGTCTTGGCTAAAGACCAGCTAAAATCTCGATATTTCAGCACATGCAGATCAAATGTTTCCTTAAATGTTGCAACAACATTCTTAAGGACTAAGTTAAGCATAAACCGTCTTCCTATGTTTCTAGAATCTTCGCTCCTTGGTCAACTCTTCAGATGATAGTAATCTTCAGAGAATATATGAAAATCTGCACATTAAAATAGAATCCTCAAGTAAGCGAATCAAGGCACGCTATGATGTCGTACCAACATGTTTAAGACATTGTGTCTGAGATCTTGCTTGAACTAAAGTTTTAATAAAATGCAGCCAACATATGTCTAAAATCTAACAAATATTAATTATCTATACTTATGATATTGTCATACCCCATTTAGTGACCGTTTAAAAAAAATTACTCGTTTTTTTTTAGCCGAGGAATTTCGTCGTTTCAGACGAAATTTTGGCAGAGAGGTATTTTAAAATACATCATTTGGTTTCCGAAAGACAACAAATTTTAAGTGTTTTATTATTTTTATCCTTTAATTAATTTTTAGTTTTTATCCATTTTTATTTTATTTTGTTTTATCTTATTTTATTTTATTTTATCTTATTTTATTTTTTATTATTTTCTTTTTATTTATTTATTTATTTCCTAATTTCTTTTATTTTTATTTATTTAAAATGTTGTTTTTTAGTCCATTGTCCAAACAATCAATTTCTGTCCCATCTTTGTCCTAGCCCAGCAGGGGAATTTTGGCCCAAGTTGCCTAAGGGACACCTCATCTGCAGAGGTGCCATTTTAGGTTTGTAGCACAATCCTTTTCAGAACATAATACACCCTCATTTTAACCCTAATTTGTCCCTATAAATAGACCCAATCATTGGGCTGCACAGTTTTTCACAGACACTAACACTGATCCCAAAGCAATTAGACTGCCTCCATCACAAAAAACCTAATCTGAATCTGGCAGTAAAAAAAAAATCAAAACCTCTTTTTCTTTAAAAAAATTCTCAAGAACACCTCCAACTCACAATCACAAAGAAAGTCATCTCATAACCCATAAATCACAGTGACAAATCCATCATCAGTCGCAAAAACAAATCAAAAAGGAATTCGACCAAGGTCACAAACCAAGGAACAAAACCGAATCTGAAAAAAAAAAGGTAGAAGAAGTCTTTTGTTTTTATTTTAGATCTATCACTACCGTCTCCTTTTCTTTTGTAAAAAACGTCTTCAAAAAACTTTCAACCGAAACATATAGAGAAGAGATAGGAGGGTTTTCGTTTTCCTCGTTTTCAACTTAGATCTACGAAAAGTTGTAGTTGTTTTTCGAAAACCTTGTTAAAAAAGAAGATCAGTAGAAGGAGAATAGGGTTTTTGTTCGAAATTTTTTTTAAAAAAATAAGGTTTGTGTTCCAGCACGGTGGTGCCACTACCGGGCACTATGCCGGAAAGTTTGATTGACCGGAGAAGAAGCAATAAAAGGGCGACACTGTTTTCTTTGTAAAATAGGATGAGAGAGAGAGAGAGAGAGAGAGAGAGAGAGAGAGAGAGAGAGAGAGAGAGAGAGAGAGAGAGAAGGAAGTTGGGAAATGGCATGCTATATTCATATTAGGGGTAGTTATACCTCAATGATCTGGTGCTTGCCTACCCACCCTTTTACCGTACTCCCTCTTCTCTCTGATTCCGCAGATCTGGATCGAACGATCCAAATCATTTTTGTTTGAGTCCAACAGCTTTTGTTCTAAGCCCAACAGTCTTTTACTAAGCTCATTCTGTTTATTTATTTCCTCTACTATTTTACTACTAAACCACCCCTTTTAACTTTTGTACCCGATTTTTTCCCTTAAAGTTTTTTCTTATCATTTTCAAAAACACTTTAACGTTTTTTTCTAGTTATTTATTCTACTATTTTTTTTATGGTTATCTTATTATTGCATTTTATTTAGTTTTCTAGTTCTTTTTTACTTTAGTCTAGTTTTATTTTTATTTCACATTTTGTTTATAGTTAGTTTATTTTTTAGTTGCTTTTTATTTATTATTTAGTTTATTTCATGCTTATTAGAATTAGAATCATTTCATGCATATTTATTTCTTGTCATTTTTTTATATATATACAAATGTTCTTAGGGAATGATGTAATTTAATTTATGCATTTTATTTTGCCTATCATTTTATCTTTTGAGGCTTTAGAATGTATCTAGGAATGATGTAAAAACATAAATGAGAAGTAGCACCGACACTCACACATTTATTTTTTCCGCTTTATGTCATGACTTTAACCAAAGACCAAAATCAATTACAGACAAATTAGGATTAAATAATGGACAAATTAAAGACTTTAAAATCAAACAACTAGTAATTTTAGGTTTAATTTCAAGGAAATAGGATTTTACTTTGGATCTAATATCCTTTGTAATTTCCTTCGCGCTTTATTTTATTACGCTATGCCTAAACCTTTAGTTTTTTTTATTTTAGCTCACTTTTAACTTAGAATAATCAAATTTTCAAAAAAAATTCAAATATACTAAACTCAAAAATATTTTTCTTAATAAACCTTGGATTTTAACCCAAGTGTTTCCTTCTTCCTTTTCTTTCTTAATCAAACTTTTAATCTATCTTAAACCATATTTAGACTTGGTTTCTTTTTAATTAAAATCAATTAAACTCATATTTTATTCTTCTATGCCTTCTCGGTCTCTTATCCTCTTAAAAACATTTTTCAAACTTCAAAATCAATTTAACCAATCACTCGGCTTTTTACCCGAACTACTTGATTTTGATCCGATCTTTGGGTATGTAGGCAAAAGACTTATGTCTTTCCAAATCAATAAAAAATAACAAAAACATGCTTCTTTCCCTTTTCTCCTCACACTTAGATTTTTTAAGCCTTTTACAAACAAACAATAACTTAGCACAATATAATTAAAAACAAGAGGTTCCTATGGAATACCATAGACGTTTAGGGTGTTAAAACCTTCCCTTCGCGTAACCAATCCCCGAACCTTTAATCTCTTATAGGGTTATTCTTTCTTTTCCCCTTTCCCTTTGGAAAATAAAAGATCGGTGGTGAGTCCAAATTAAGATTCAAGACTAATCTAATAGCTTGATATCCAAAAATCATCGCGGCAGAAATGACGACTTCGCTGGGGATAATCCCTCTAAGAGGGTTGAGCCTAACTTGTTCTTCTTTATCCTTGTGCTTTATTATTGCTTATATACCTTGTAAATACGTGCTTATATGTTTACTTTCTTACGTGAGTGGTGAGATAAGTTCTACGTACACTCGGACTTGAGGGAAACATAAGATATGACGGTGGTAGAATCATAGTGACATTCCGAGAGTAGTCTTGTGTTTTGGAACATGTGATATAACCACACTTAACGGAGGATCTTGAAGTGATATATGTCGGCGCGTGTTGTCATGTTTAGACTATATTACTTTTAAGTATCCATCGAAGCTAAGGACCTTTAGAGTTACCTTTAACTCATCTTGGCCTTTTAGGACGTAGTGCAGTGGCTAACCAAGTGTTGTCTTGGAATTAGTCGACACGCGATGCTACACTCAAACGATACTTTCCGACGAACGTTGTTGGTCCGGGTGTAGTCCCGTAATCTAATAAAATTCGGAGGGGGTTGGACTTTAGGAACTTGGTAGAACCCGTGATACAGGTACATATGAAACCATAGTCCTTACCAAATGTGGTGTTTACCCTAAACTCCAACACTGTGGACTTAACCTCACCATGTTTTCGATGTTCTTTAGCATAATCATGCATACATGCATTCATTCATAAACAACTTTTTCCATCCAATATCGAAGGACTTAGATAAGTTTTTGTAAACATTAATGGTATGGACCTTGTAAGAAGGAACACCAAGAAATACAACTTCAAAAATCTTAACTAAGCTTTAGCTTTTGTTAAAGAACTTTTTCCTTGGTTTCGTTCTTACCTTTTGAAAAAGGAACCGATTGCAATATCTTTACAATCTTCAAATAAAACCATGTTCCTCTGTGATGTTTACAATTCACTTTGATAAACCCTTCAAAAAGAAATTGCATAAACATATCATGCATTCATAGCTTCTAGTATGTGTCTCACCATTCACAACACAATCTAAAAACATTCATAACATAATATAAATACCATTCAAAACCACATTGAACATCAATATAATCTAAACATCATTATGAGCAACTACAATTATCTATAACTACATAAACTAACTAAATAATCAATGCAGTTCTTATTTGGACATTTTGTCAAACATTTTGTGTGCAAATTATCAAACATATTCACATTGTGTTAATTTGACACCATTCAAAACCACATTCTACTTAAACATCATTTAAACATCAATTACAACAAGTATATTCATTTATCAATTCATAAACTACACATGCAATCATCAAAATGTCAATTCATTCATAAACCCTAACCACATGCAAACTACCAAATTAAAAAAAAAAAACACAAACTAACATTATGATCACAAATGATTAATACTACTTACTTGTGTTTTTGTGGAGATGATTTACTTGAATTTCGTCAAAATGGAATTAGAGGAATTTGAGAGTAATTGGAGAAGTTTTGAAAAAACTTGAAATTGGTATGTTTCCGGTGCTTCTATCTCGGACGCATCGACAGTTAACTACCAATGACCGGCGGCAACTAACTGCCTATGAAAAATTTGGTAGTTAACTACCGATTGTATAAGCTGACAGCAGTTAAATACCAAGGGGGTATTTGCGTATTTTAATGATGTTTTTTTCAGCCTTATGTGAAGTGTTAACAACAATTTTCTTATTAAAATTGTCAACCATATCCGACCCGAAAAGAATAGCTGGACCGGGTATTTGGCCCAGGCCCGTGAATTTTCTTTCATATAATATAACCACCAAATCTAAACAAATAGCGGTGATTTTTCGATTTGGTTTTTTTTTTTCTACTCGTCGTTTTCTCTCTCGTCTCTACCACTATTTCCCTCTCTCTTCTCCAAAACCCAAAACCCTAATTTCTTCTTCCTCAACCACGATGAACTGCTCCAGTTAATTTCTTCTTCCTCTATTCCCTTCTTTCGTTTCTTCTCTGTTTCGATTTCGAATTTCATCTTTTCTGATCTGCGATTTGTTCTTTTGGTTGGTTTTTTGCAGTTTCTGGTGAGGTTCCAGATGAGCCTGTGGTTTCAAAAAGCTCTGGGCTTTTGTTCGAGAAGAGATTAATCGAGAGGCATATAATGGTAATGATTCTTTCTCTCTCTCTGTTTAATTGCTTTCTGCGATTCAATTTTGTGAATAATAGTTTAGGGTAGAGGGGTAATTTGGGAATAGTAATAGTTATTTCTCTCTGTTTATTTAACATTTGAAGTTGAATTTGTGAACAATAATTAGGGATTAGCGTGTTAGGGTAGAGGGGTAGTAGAGGGGTAGTTTGGGAATAGTTGTTTAATGGATAAAATGGATTTTGTGTGTGTGTGTGTGTGTGTGTGTGTGTGTTTGTGTGTGCGCGTGTGTGTGCGTGTGTGTTTTGGTATCAGGGTTCGTTTATCTTTGAGCTTATGAAAAATAGCTTACGGAAATAAATAAGCTTTTATGTTAATTTATAAGTTCTCACTAACAAAAATTGTATCTTCATAAGCTGTTTTTTCATAAACTACCTTACAAGCTTATGAATAATACATAAAAGCTTAATAAGACAATCCAAACAGGCCCATAGTTTAGTTCATTTTAGGTTGAAAGTGTTTGGTCTTTTATGTTCTTCAAGGGTATTGTAGTGGAAATCAGGAGTGTAGGCAACTCAAATTTTAGATGGAGTGTAGGGTAGCACCGTAATTTGAGAGTAATGGTTTAATCGAGAAATGTGTTGCATTAGTTTTATAACATTTTGGGTGGAAAATGTTTGGTCTTGTAACTAATTTGAAGGTTTAGTAGTAGAAATAAGTAGTGTCGGTCTCTGCAAACCCGACACTTCTGATCGAAGCCGTGTAACGACATCGACTCATGTTTTACATTGAGTTATGTAATTTTCTCAAAATTGTATTGTTGTCGTTGTGTCTGGTTTCCAGTTTCATAGTTGTCAGCAATTTGAAGTTTTAAATGGAATTTAGTTATACAGCCCATGACTGGAATTTTGGACTTCATTTTATTTAAGGCGAGACAGTATTTAAGGCAAGACGTGTGGTTCTTTGGTTCTGGATACCGACTTTTGTATTGGTATTAGGAGATTAGGAGATCTGAAAGCTAAAGGGTAATTTGGAAGCAGTGTATTTGTTATATTTTGTTTCTTTTCTCTTTGTTGTATCTGTGCTATCTTTTGGTGAATGAAAGAAAGTGGGGCGTTTTTGTACATAGTGAATTGCGTAGCATGTTTGAAGTTTGAGGTGGTTTGGTCTTTTAAGCTGTTTAAAGTGTTTAGTAGTGGAAATTAGTAGCATCCCCAACTAAAAATTTGTAACGGAATTTAGTTACACAACCGATGACTGGAATTTCGGAATTTATTTTATTTGAGCCGACACATCAGCATAACTAATAATTATTTTAATAAACCGAATTTTGTATTGGTTTTAGGAGATTTGTTTGAAATATAAAACGATAGGATTGAACAGCCAGAATGTGATTTGAATTTTGATAGAAACCGGTACCAAACATTGAAACAGAATAGAAATAACTTATTTTATTAATAATAGAATATGATTACACAATAGGTTTCCAAGGAATTTGAGAGTCTTGGGTCTCTCCCTCCAAGAATTCGAGAGCTTGGTCTCTCTCAACCAATAACCAGTCCCCAATAAAATGCCTATTGACATTGTCCTTCAGATCCCTTATTTATCCAGTAACTTATTCTCCAGTAACAGCCTAAAACATAACTGTTCCTAATACATAACTGCTGCACGTTAATATAATAACTGTTGCCTAATAAAATAACAACAACATAATAATAATAATAATAATAATAATAATAATAATAATAATAATAATAATAATAATAATAATAATAATAATAATAATAATAATATATCTATCAAAATTGTATTAGTTCTATTATATGAATTATGTTTATGTCCTATCTATCGGTTAATTATGTTTATGTTCTATCTATAGGAGATTTGAAAGATAAAACATATATGAATTATGTTTTGGGAGATTTAGAAACATTGTAGCTATTATTTTTTTGTTTTATCGTTGTTGTTTATTTCCTATCTATTGTTGAATGAAAGAAAATGGGGTGTTTTTATTCTCAGTGAATTGTGTGGCATCTTTGAAGTGTTTTTTTTTAATATCTGTAAATGTTTTTTGTTATGCAATAGGTTTTTTACTGTCACTTCAAATGCAATTATTTTTCAGGCTTGTCATATGTTATTACTAATCTGATTTTGATACTTTATATTCAATTTTGTTGAAAATAATCGAATAGGATTTTGGGAAGTGTCCAGTCACAGGAGAGCCACTTACTCTGGATGATATTGTGCCGATCAAAACAGGCAAGGTATGTTGGTAATGGTATTAGTTGTATGCTTTCTATATTGAGTGTGCAGTTTATAAGTGGACTAAACCGTTCATGTTAGCCGTGGTTCTTTTATTTTCATATGTTTATTTGCAGTTTGATAATTATCAGGATAATTTGTCATGCAGATAGTGAAGCCTAGACCAGTGCAGGCAGCAAGCATTCCTGGCATGCTTGGAATGTTCCAAAATGTATGTATGTATAGAACTGAGGATTGCAATATTGATATATGATGACTTTGTTTTAGACTGTTTACTGTCGAAGTTCTTAAAATTTATTTTATAAGTTAACTTAATTGTTCCAGGAGTTTAATGGTGGTTTCTGTTAATACGTTTTCCTGACAAATACTTGGAAGCAATGCTTAGAAATCTGTTATATCTCTACTCATTACAAATAATTTTTTCCCCTCATTTATAGGAATGGGATGGGTTGATGCTATCTAATTTTGCCTTGGAGCAGCAGTTGCATACAGCAAGGCAAGAGTTAAGTCATGCTCTATACCAGGTAAGGGTAACAAAATTATTGACCCAACAAATTATCTTCTTCTACAGTTATGCCGCAATTGGTGGAATATGTTTGCAGCCTAAAATTGGGTTATATTAATATTTCCTATAAGTTATAATTGATTTCTTTTGCGATTCGATTGGTCTCTTATCGATTCGTCAGTGTAAGTTTTCCATCCACTTGAATTTCATTATTAAATCAAAAATGATTTTTTTCTTTTCTGGATTTCCCATCACAACACGATAATGTACGGGTACAAAGTTTGCCCTTGAGTTTCAATCCCCAGACCTTCTTGGTCTATATCTCTTAGCTTTAAAGGTTCTCATTTATGCGATAAATTTTTCCTTTTGAGATTCATTTTATATATTCTGAGATAAGGATAGTGAACATGTCTTTTGTTTGTTAAAACTCCTATTTTTATATATTAAGGTGTAAACTTTCAGCATCACATATAACTTCTTCTCAAAATCAATTTTTAATTGTTGCGATTTCTTTTACTATTGGAAAATAAGAAATTTGTGATTTTTAACTTAGTTACCAAATTCTGTCACTCTTCCTACAAATCGCATACTGGGATTTGTGTTCATGTTCACGGTATCTTCATGTTACAATCCGTCAGGGAAGATGTGTTGGGAGTTTGGGGTGCACCTTGGCCTTCTAAGAGTATTCGAAGGGAGAAGGGAGTCTGTTCTCACTGAAAATGGTTTAAGATAATAACTAACCAAAGGGGAATGTAAAAGATAGGCTTGTTTTTTATTAAAAAAAGACAGGCTTGTTTACACATTACAAAAGTACAGGTGAAGTTGGAGAATATTTAAATGGCAAGGAGAAGTTTTTTTGGACGGGAAAGATTGATGACAAAGGATGGTGTGGGAAGTTTCAACAGTACACATAAAAGAGAAATTATGCCAGTAAGAGAGGGGGATGGTTCAGGTGGTAGTGCTGCAGTGGGAAGAGAAATCAATTTAAAATGTTAAATGATAAATTTAATATTTGGTAGAGGCTTTTTGAAGTTCACAAATGTGTTGGGAAGTAAAAGAAGCAATAAATGAAACTAAGTGAAAAAAAACAAGTAGAGACTTTAATATCACTTGCTAATAAATTAATAGTTTATTATGAAATTATTATAAAACTAAAATGAACATATTCCATAATTTTAATTTTTTTTATGACTAAAGTGTGCACCTTTTGATATTTGTAACACATACTGAGAACCAAAAGAAACTATTAACTACGTATAGCCAGACTCTACTGAAGAGTACCACATATTTGTCAGATAATTGCTAGTTTAGCCTTTTTTCATTTGTTTGACTTATGCATTAATATTTATTATTTTCTCCAACTGTTCTTTCCTGGTATGATTTCTTACCTTGATAAGATCCTGTGCCTGATAATGATTTCAAATTTTCACAACTTGTTCCTCTTGCTATATATCCGCCGCCCGAGTTGTTAATTTTAGTTTTAATCTGTAGCATGATGCTGCTTGCCGCGTGATTGCAAGGCTTAAAAAGGAACGAGACGAAGCTAGGTCGATACTTGCACAGGCAGAAAGGCAGTTCCCTATTTCTACTACAAATTCTGTGACAACTAATGCTCCTGTTCATAGCAATGGAAAAAGAGGTATTATATCTTATCATCTTGTTGAGGTTGAAGTGAATTTCAATAAAACTTCGTACCCCATAAACATTAGAGTTTAAAGTGTTCAAAAACTAAGATTTTGCCTTAATAGTTTCCCCTATATGCTGTTAATTCTTGCGCTTTGCGCATTTGAATTGTCTTTTTTATGTTTTAGCTGCTGATGACGAGGAGTTGGCACCTAATGCGAAGAAATTACATCCTGGAATATCTTCTAGTATAATTTCTGAGCTAACAGACTGCAATGCTGCTCTCTCAGGGAAGAGGAAAAAGCGAGAGGTATTCTCAATTATAGTATAGATTATAGAAGTGTATCAAGTTTCACAATGGTAGTATTTTCTTAGTTTGTACTTTCAATTTTTTTTTTGTGATCTCAGTTTGCTTAGATCCTTTGAAAAATTTGAAATTACACACCCACACACACACACATTAATGGCATTTACATTTAACTTGTTTGTGACATGTTCTATGGTTTATTTCAGATTCCTGCGACTTTGGCTTCTGTTGATGCTCTAGAGACATATACCCAGATATCTAGCCATCCCTTAAACAAAACTAGCAAACAGGGCATTATAGCTCTTGATATCCTTCATTCTAAGGTATTACTTTTAATCTCTTAAGTAATATTCAAAAGCGAAATATTTTTTAATTAAGGCATTGTAGCTCTTGATATACTTTATTCTAAGGTATTACTTTTAATCTCTACAAGTAATATTCAAAAGCGACATATTTTTTAATTAGAAAACTAATGTGCAATGACTGAGGATCAACTTATTCCTTGTTTGACAGGACTTAATCGCAACTGGAAATATTGATACAAATGCTGTTATTTTTGACCGTCCATCAGGACAAGTATTAGCTACACTCACCGGTCACTCTAAAAAGGTCGGTCTTATTTTAGTTGGAATTGCAGGATTTATATTTTCTTCAAAATCTATTAGCTGACCTGTAATGCTTTTGGTAGGTAACAAGCGTGAAGTTTGTAGGTCAGGGTGAATCTATCATAACTGGTTCAGCAGATAAGGTAAAGAGCTATCCCTTTCTAATTTTGTAAGGTAGTTTGGTTTCACAGCTCAGAAGTTGGAACTATTTTATCTGATCACCCTCTTTCATCTTAGAGCAGACATTGTAAATCATGATACAAATTTCAATCCATGTATTGCTACATCCCTTGTTTTCTCCGGACACATCCAATTGTGTTTTGCATGATGCAGCTAATCCAAACCTGTGAATTTATATGTGAACTATGAATCCAAAATTCACATTTGATATTTTTCAGTCCCTTGCAATCTACATTTGCATTTTGTTCCCATAATAGATGTGTCTGTTGAATGTCATTCTGACTTGGCCGTCTTAAAATGGTGAATTTGAGTTGCCCTGAAAAGATGTAGTTTTGCATTCCCTAATGGTCAATAAATTTTTTAATTTATTTGTATCGCAGACAGTTCGTTTGTGGCAAGGGTCAGATGATGGTCACTATAACTGCAAACAGATCTTGAAGGATCATTCTGCTGAAGTAAGTGAATCTAACCACATTGCTGTTCCTAATTTTTCATTGTTTCTTGTTTGTCTTTATCCTACTTGCAATCTGGTATGAAATTGAATCTTGGGCGGCAAGAAACATTAAGAAAATAAACTCGTAGAGAGATGATAGTTATGGCGTTGTTTGAGCCACATGTAGTCAACCCCACCTAGTACTAGTATTTATAACTTGATTGTCTTTTTGGGGGTATTGAATGATATAGATTCTTTTGTAAAATAATAAATGTTTTGGAGATAATATATGTTCTTCAAATTATAACACCTTAAGAATCCAAGAGGTCAAATCCTCAAAAAGGAAACTTCTCATTTTCACTTCCCCTGGTTCTCTGATCCGTTAACCTCCCACTTCCTCATTCCTCCTTAACTCCATAACATTATGATAACAGGCTTATTCAGGTCCCTACTCTGTTGCTCCACAGTTAACTTATACAAGTCTGCAATTCTTTCTTGAAAATAATTTTTACTTCATAAGGATTTAGAGCTACCACCTTAGTCAGAGATATCTCCGCACATTGAGTTGGATCACATGAACAGTCGTAGGTTATGTCGTGGGATGTCAGTCGGGACTAATGAGTATCCTTGAATTGTGGCAAAAGCTATTTCTCATAGCCTATGCCAATTAGACCACTTACCATATTGACCATGACAAGTTGGCCTGTGAAGTCCTTGTTGTAAAGCCAGCATTCTCACAAACAGCTCTTAACAGACTTAAAAACATTTTTGATTGTGGATTGGGATCTCTCATAGCCATGTTTTAGCAAAAGTTTGTTTTGGGAGATGCCAATGCAAAACAAACATGCACTTAATTATGTGTTCTGTATTTTGTACATACGAATGCATACACCATATATTCCAATTAAATTAGTTAGAATCTGACGTATGCACTTTGAATTAGCAACATCCTCTTTACCCTGGTCAAATATTTGCGTACACAGTCACCCGCTCACATCAAATGCATTTCATTCTTTACCAGATAAGAAGATCTAAATCCTGAATCAAAATTTGAACGATTCATGCAAAAGCAGCTATAACATGCTCTATCCCGACAGTTTTAAATGTAGAAAAGAATGTAGACATCTGAAAGAAACCCAGAAACTCTTGACTGCTAGGTTTTGGTATACAAATTATTGGGAAAACCCAAGTCCTACATTGGATAGATCTCTTGATAAGAATTTACAAAGAGAGGCACTCCTCACCTTACAAGCCGGTTTTGCAAGGATGAGTTAGGGTCCGTTTGGATAGGCTTATTTTAGAGCTTATGCAAAATAGTTTATGCAAATAAATAAGCATTAATGTATTATTTATAATTTTGTTAAGGTAGTTTATGAAAAAACAACTTAAGAATATACAATTTTCGTTAGTGAGATCTTATGAAATAACATAAAAGCTTAATTATTTGCATAAGCTCTTTTTCATAAGCTCAACAATCCAAACAGACCCTTAGGCCCAATTTAAATTTAAATATGGCAGTTCTATCACTTCTACAACTGATGCATGGCCTCTTTAGTAAGTCGTACATCCAGTCGAGTACCTTCACTACAATTTGATGTTTTCTAGTTTGATGTTCAGCACTCATGTTATTTTTTAATTTTTTTTTTAAAACTTGAGGTATAAAACACTATCTTTATCTTCAATCCAAGAATCAGGATTTCATAAACTATGAAACTTCTATTATGAATGCCTTTATGATTGCTATTCTTGACTAAGGGTGAAACTTCTTTCAAATCTATGAATTTATGCATCTTTAATTCCCGCTAGTTATGTTTCTCTCATACACATGCATTCTGTTGTGATGCAAGAAATTTTTTGCCTTTCCAACTTTTCAGGTGGAAGCTGTCACTGTCCATGCCACCAATAATTACTTTGTGACTGCATCACTTGATGGCAGTTGGTGCTTCTATGAACTGTCTTCAGGAACTTGTCTGACTCAGGTCTGAACATTTTCTCTTATATTCTTGTGTTAATATTGATTCATAAGTGTGCTGTGGAATAGTTTTGTAGAGGTGTCTAAAAGAATATGGGGTATTATTATTATTATTATTATTATTATTATTTATTTTTATTTTTTTATATTTCTTGATAAGTCATCTGAAAGCAACAAGTTTGAACCCTTACTGCATTCCTTCCTACCTAAGTGCTGAATTGACAATGATTTGGCATTTATAGGTTTCTGACTCTTCCGAAGGCTATACATCTGCAGCTTTTCATCCCGATGGTCTTATTCTTGGAACTGGCACTACAGATTCTCTTGTTAAGATCTGGGATGTAAAGAGTCAGGTATGCAATATATTTTTGCTTTATTTCTAGATTAATTTCAATATTAATTTCTATTTTAATTTTAATATTAATTTTATTTTGAAATGATATTTGGTTGCAGGCAAATGTTGCTAAGTTTGATGGACATGTGGGGCATGTAACTGCAATATCCTTTTCTGAGAATGGATACTACCTTGCGGTACGTGAAAAAAATGTAACCAGCATTAGCAGGTTTATCATTAATATGGTATTCTTATCGTACTCTTGAATTTGTGATAGACCGCAGCTCATGATGGTGTAAAGCTTTGGGATCTACGCAAGTTGAAAAACTTCCGGGATTATGGCCCATATGACTCGGCAACTCCAACAAACTCTGGTATTGACTCTCTTATTGTCGATGGCCCTACTATTTACATACTAGAATATTGTACATATTTCATAAGGTCTTCATCTAATTCTTTGTATCTTGCAGTGGAGTTTGACCACAGTGGATCCTACCTTGCAGTTGGAGGCTCTGATGTTAGGTGAGGAGTAATGTCTAGTCTAGAAGGGTTATTGGAAAAGCTTGTTTTCGATTATCTTACAACATATATAATTTTGAAGTTCTTGATATTCTATAAGCTGTTTTCATTTTCAGTTTATTTTCATGAGTTTAACAACGACACGATAGTTCATAGAAGTTGTTTTTGCATAAGCTTAGGGGAAGATTACAATGTTTTATTTTTTAATTATCATTGAAAAAAAGTTGTACATAAACTCTTCTATGATAATTGTTTACCCAAATACCCTTTAGATTGGTAATGATTTATGAATGTGACTGAAAATTAAATTGCTTTTTGGTTTCTCTAACCATTCCATTAGTCTTTCCCTGAACTAATTTATTGTACCTGCTACTTTATGCAGGATATTACAAGTTGCAAATGTGAAATCTGAATGGAACTTGATCAAAACTCTTCCTGATTTATCTGGAACAGGTGCCGTCTTGATTTTTCCCGTTCCTATTTATTAATTCTTGCACCACACTTCTAGTATTTATTGTTTGTACAGTTATTAAGATGCAACTTGAACCATTTATTTCCAGGAAAATCCACGTGTGTAAAATTCGGCCCTGATTCAAAATACTTAGCAGTTGCATCAATGGACCGGAATCTTCGAATATTTGGCCAACCTGGCGAAGATATTCCTGACAAATCATGAAGTTGTGCTCCATAGTCTTGCCGATCCAGGGACAGTTGCTGCCTGCTATTAAAGCATGGTCTAATTTCATTTGTTGGATAGTGAATGAAAGTTTTGATTAGTTTGATTATTCAGTAGTTTTCCTTCACATACCATGGTGTATGTGGAGTGGAGCAAATATATTCAAGGCTTTCTGCAGCAACATTACTATGCATTTGTTCTTTGTCATGAAAATCTGAAGTCTGTATTGTCCTCGGATAATTTTTAACGTGATTACTTACTAGTGAGATAATGTAATTGTTGGCCATTGCTACCAGAAATTTTTGTTGTTAAGACATTAATAACTTTTTGAGTAAAAAGCTTGTTAACTTGTAGTGTGGTGGTAATATGGAAAATCACATGCAGGACTTTTTTTCATAATATAAACTTTTGCCGATAAAAAACTAAGGTAAAAGTATACAAATTGTCTCTTAATTTGAAGTAACATTTTTGTCCTTTATTTTTTTTTCTTCTCTCTTAATTTAATCTTTCATGTTATAAAATGGCAAACATCGCTATCCTTTTTTTATGGGTTTAAAAAAGATTAAGGATAAAAGTGTTAAATGAAATTAGGTTAAGGGACAAATTAAGTAACTTCGTCAAAAACTGGTTCAAAAAAATGACTGCTTGTGTTTGATGTTCTGAACAGAATTATAAAGCCATTATACCTATCGCAACAATTTTTTTTCTTCCGAATTACACTGTTCATTGATGTTTTTAATGAAGATCTATTTGTAAAACTCAATTTTAGTCAGGGTGTTCAAAGTCGAATCAATCCAATTGAAAAACCGCAAACCGAACCAGCTCAATTCAAAACTGCAAAAAACTGCATTTGATTTGGATGTATTCGGATCATTTTTCTACTCAACCGCATGGTTTGGTTTGGTTTGCAGTTTTCATTTTATCAACCGAACCAAACCAAACTGCAACATAAGAAAAACTCTAATTAAATCTATGTCACCTAGACCAATACTCATAGAAACTCAATGGAAACTTTTATAAATCGACATATTTTTTCTATTGTTAAGTTTCTTCTTTGCTTTTTATTTCCAAAGTATATTTATGTGTTACTTGAACTTTTAGAGAATGATAAAATATTAGTCTTTTACATTTCTTTCATAATAGAATCACTTTATGTCCACATTTTTAATTTGGTTTACGTGGTTTGAGGAAAATGAAAGTGTAATGTGGAATGAAATTAAAAATATTGTCGGAAACATTGTTGGAAATATGTTGTGTTTTACCTTTTTAACTCGATTTTAATGTTGAAAACAAAAAATTGTATTGTCTCGAAAAAACCGCACCAACCGATCCAACCCAAACCGTATTGGTTTGGTTTGGTTTGGATTTTATTTTAAAAGTCAACCGAACCAAACCAAACTGCATGCTTTTTTATCTTGCAGTTCGGATGACTTTTAGCCTCAAAACCGAACCAAACCGCACCGCGAACACCTCTAGTTTTAGCAGTCCTTGAGAAAAATAACAGCAATTACGCTGAGAAAACCCAGTCAATTTTACTCTCTACCTTTATATTTTGTTTGGTTGATGAAGCAAAGGTAAAAGAAAGAAAGTAAAGTGAAAATAAGAGAAAAGAAGTAGAAATAAGGTAACCATTCAATACTATTTGGTAGTGTTTCACTTGACATATGATTACCTTTTGGTATTGTATTTCCTCACTAGAGTTTGCACAGTTTCATTTGAAAATAAAAAAAACATCGGGTTAATTTATATTATTTTGGGATAAAAAATCCAGTAGAACAATTTTCATAATAATAAGAAACATTTGTAAGATAGATCAAATTTGTGTTCAATATTTGCCAATGAATTAAACAAAAATTCATGAATGGTTTCTGCATAATATTGAAAATTGAATACATTGAAAAATCCAGTAGAACAAATTTTTTGTAAGATAGATCCGTCTTCTGGTTTCAACCTTATTTTAAAAGCTTTTTGATTCGGATTATAATATTTAATTTTTAATAAATTAAACAATATCTAAATTATCCAGAAGGCGGACTTGTTAATAAAGTAAACGTTTATGGCCATGTTTGATAGTTTCAACATTTCAAAGATGAAATCCTCAAAATCATCTAAGCAAACGAGTTTCAATTTTCAAGTTTTGTGTGTCATATAGTAAATTGAAAATAATTTCAATATTGAAAAATTTCAGTGTGTAAAGAATCTTATTTTTTTATTCCTTTTATATTCTTTTAAAAATATAAATTTTATTGAAAATAACTCATTTTCAACTTTTAAAAGTAAAATACACAGTTTTCAACGTAATAATTCCTTTTAGCATTTCCCTAATTATATACAAGAATAAACTATTTTTGGTACCATTTTTTCCAAAAAATATTAAAACTTAATCTATAATATTTGTTAAGCGTTTTTTGTATTAGTTATGAACCGGCAAAGAAATTTGTTTTTAATTTGTAATAAATTAATTTACTTCTCTTTGTAACATAGTTTTCATTAATTAAACAAAATTACTTAAAAAATATTGTTAAAACTTGACAAAATTTACTTACATACCATAGGGGCTGTAGGTGGTTTTCACTAAAAATACCAATAAATACCTATTTTATGATGATTTTGAATGGAAAACAATTAGATAAAAGTATTTATGCCAACTTGTATTGTTTTAACAATCACTTCATACAAAATCTATTGTTAGTGGAATAATAATATCAAATTAGTTTGAAAGAATATAATTAAGATAGAGATACCCTTTATCCCATTATGCTAAAACACATCCTCTATCTTCTTTTGGATCAAAATTCCTTAAAAGTAATTTGAATTATATGAGAAATCTAGGAATTCCAAACACTTAGCCACTTTGCTTATACTTATTCTATTTGCTTAATATCTTGGGCCAAAATCACAGCTTGATTTAAAAGCTGTATTAGATACACACAAATTAAGAGCTGTATCAAATTAAGGAGTATCTATACCAAATATTTGAACTACTTGTATAAAACGTTTTAATTAATACCTAGGTATTTATTAGACTCTATCAATGTGGAGTAGCTTACTATAAGTTCAACATTATTGATTTTGGAACCCATGGTAGGGTTTGTCCAATTCTAAACATTCCCTTCATTGATTAATCACATACTAATCTTTCAAGGTAATTAAAATGCCACCATGCAACCCTAATTAGTTTTGTTTGTATAGATAAAACATTAACCTATGTAGCTAGCATATTTACATTATTTATTAAAGTTCATTCAAAAATATCTTCAAAAATTGACTTCACTAAGAAATATCTCAGGAAGTGGAAAGGAATGATTAAGATTCCATTTTATAAATGTTGTCTTCCTGGATTTGTTTAGTGATATTGTAACATGTGATAGAATAAAGAAAATGTTGTTTGGCACAAATATGGTAAATGTTGTTTTGCTAGTGTGAGTTAAGAATTATTAGACAATTTTCTTAAGAATCTAACTTAGGAGTGTTTGTGGATTAAATTAGATCAGTTTTTGAGAATAAAATTGATCCAATCTGATCCTTTTGGTTTGTTATTTGATTATTTAGTTAGTTTGATTTCAGAATTAGACTTGACTACACAGCCTAATCCAATTTATTTTGATTTGAATAGGATTGCTTTTCGATTTTTGTTCTAATCTATAAAATACTCCTATAATTTTTCTTAAGAGATTTTATTTTTTCTAACCTAAAAAAAGTTTTAAAAAAAGCAAAGTAGACAATACATTCTCTACATGTGCCTTCATCAACAATATCAAATGTCAAATAAAATTTAATTATCAATTATAATTGGTGCAAATAGTAGAGAATAATTTTGTCTTTGTGAACTTAACTCAGTTTGTAAGGAACATTGCACAACATATGCAGAGGTCGAGGTTCAAAATCCAAACACCTTACTTATTCACCTTAAAGGTGAATTTTTAGCTATTATGTTATTTGATAACAAAAAGGTAGAGATATAATTTTTAATCTAATTACTAAGCAAAACAATATATTATTGGTTTGATGGTTGGAGCCAACGCGTTAAAAAGTGGAGTGACAAGTAGATCGAAGATTCTATCTCCACCCACAATATAACATTAACATGTGTTAATATTTCGAGCATTATGTCCCGTGAGTATAGTTCAGTTGGTAGGACAATGCATTATTATATGCAGGGGCCGGGGTTCGAACCCCGGACACCCCACTTATTCACCTTATAAGGTGAATAAGTGGGGTGACAAG
>Ga0228711_1005128_pt1 | contig 19994 bp, 10 predicted proteins | sample MedpolnodulmetaG_2_FD_177996 | JGI IMG/M metagenome (GOLD analysis project Ga0228711, IMG submission 177996) | Root nodule microbial communities from Medicago polymorpha collected in Santa Monica, California, United States - brown nodules | ecosystem: Host-associated > Plants > Roots > Nodule... | reverse complement strand
TCAAATTATAACAAATCAAACTTACCATGATTATCTATTTCAACGACACCAATAATACCAAAAAAAATTATAATCTAAATTCTTATTTTTTTTAATGACACCAACAATAATCTTTATGATATAAAAGTTGTTTAAATGTATAATACTATATATAAAGAATATAGCATTTTTCGGCTCTTTCATTCAAAAAAAAAAAAAAAGTTTCGGCTCTTTTGGGCTGGCTTTTTCTCTTTCCAAAATTACCCTCAACTTTCAATACAAATAACACATGTAACAAATAGATAAGAGTAAATTCAAATATTAAAATAAAAGTGTAACAAACACGACATGAATATATATATGTCCAATTGTTTTTTTCTTTATCCTTTAAAATGTGTAACAAACTATATAAATATATATATATATATATATACACACACACACACACACACACACACATACTTACTTTTTCATTATCCCAATTATACCCTTAAACAACTTTTACTATAATAAATATTTTTGTTGGTGTCATTAGAAAAAAGAATTTAGATTATATATTTTTTTATATTATTGGTGTCATTGAAATAGATAATCATGGTTACTTTGATTTGTTCTAATTTTAAAGCAACAAACATTTACATTTTTATTTTTAATCAAAATCAAAATTTCATAAAAACACAACGTTTATAATTTTCAAATGTTAGCGCAATAAAAAAAGGGGAAAGACGAGCACGTGAGTGCCTGTCTTTTCGCTGGTTGGGATGATGAAAATGTAAGTATGGATATATTCATCTAGTTTTTTACACTTTAAAGGATAGAGGAAAAAACTGCACATATATATATGTTCATATCGTGTTTATTACATTTTTATTTTAATATTTGAATTTACTCTTATCTATTTATGTCATGTGTTATTTGTATTAAAAATTAAGGGTAATTTTAAAAAGAAAAAAGACAGCTTAAAAGAGGTCAAACATGTTATTTTCTTTATATAGTATAAATATAAATATACTATATAATACCTCTGTCTTAAATACAAGACTCTTGAGAAATTTCTTTATCATTTTTTATGAGATTCTCTTTACCAGTTACTTTACATCCTTTTCTATGATTTAGTAAAAAATTAACAAATTTAAATAACTACCAACTTTCCTTTAAAAGAAATTACTACCGTCTTTTTTAATTTATAATAAGGTTAAATAAGTAAATGGTCATCTTAAATACATCAACATTTTATTTTATTCATCCTAAAATATTTCTTAGGTTTTTAATCCCTCCGATTTTTATTTGTATATTTACTTACATAGTTATAGTGACAAAGGCGGAACACAATTAATTAATGACTTTTCTAACACAATATTGACATTAATGATGCATTGATAGAATTTATTGACCCTCCCACCTCCAAAACTAAAAAATAAAAATACAGACACAATAATTTTAGAATGATCACTAGCTAGCACATATAATAGGTAAGGTATAGCTACAAACTATCGAAGAATATATATTATGATAATGATAATGGTGGCCATTCATATTCATATAAAATTAGACTTTGCAGTCATACTCAGTTTCTTCAATGCTCTTCTTTTTCTCTTCCTCTTCTTCTTCTTTGTTCTTGTTTCCTTCCTCTCCATCCTTTTTCTCGACTTCAAACACTTCACCAGTTCCTCCCAATGAGCTCTCTATAACAACACTTTTTAGTGGTTCAAGTGGTGCTGCCTTTGCATTTGCCTTCTTTTTATCACCATTTCTGTATATGCAATACAGTATCATCTGAACTAACCCTAGTGCAAAACCAAGCACATTTGGAAGCTACACATATAAAAATAATATTCATATAAATTAACTAATTGTCAATTTGATTAAAAATTGATTCATCAAATTAAATAATGATTAAAAAATAAAACTTACAGCAATGCATATGTCCTTGAGGAAGAGACCATAACCAAACCACATAATTGCACTCAATGTGAGTGTGAATGACAAATTGAAAGGCATAAACTCAACACTCTTTGTCCTTACAACTTGTGCCACAATGGTTAGTGGTGCTGCAAAAACACTAACTGATATAGAAACACAAATCCATCCAAGAACTTGGACACGAATCGGACCATGGACCGCGTACTTGGTCACCAAAAGGATCAAACCAAATGATCCAATGTTCATTGCCAAAAGCAGCTTAATAGTTAATTTCTGCAATTATGTAATGAATTTATGGACAACACTTTAGTATATATTGATCAATTATTATAAAGTTGCTAGAAAATGTAATTATATGATGGAAATTAATTAAGGTAGCAATATAGGCCATTTACCCTTGCATCCTTGGTTGCATAGGTGATATACAAGATGATGTAAATGAGCTCTACGACGCATCCAAAAGAGTTAATGGTAATAAGGAGAAATTCATCTTTTTTTAGTAATGCATAGTAAAACCACAGCATGGAACTGAATAGTGCCACTAGATAAGGTAGTGACTGAAAACCCTCTGTTGACTTTTTCTTGTAAATCCGGTAAAATGTTGTCCTGTATAATATTCATTGGAGTGGTTAAGTTCAAATATATTTTATAAAATACAATTTATATAGCTTTAAGTAATTAAGTGGAAGTATATACTTACATTGGAGCCAAGAATACCATGAAAGAAATGACATTACCTGTGCATCAAAAAAAAAAAATTCTTTAAATGAGATGCTAGAAATATGATATATATAGTTAGTTTGGAAATTACAAAAAATTTGTATTTTTCATTTACATAATTTGTCTCATATCACTAATATAAAATGGAAGTTAACATGTACGTAAACTTAGATTCAATGAAGTAAGCTAAGATTGAGAAAATTTATCAATCATATAAAATGGATTTGAAATGATCAATCTTTTTTTTTGAATGCATGAGATACCCTACCTAGCATGCCAAAGGCAAATGCCAAAGTGTTGTGACTGATTGCCATGTTGCTTCTAACACGATCGAGAATTAGGGGCAGCAAAGAAACCTTAACTAGTTTTTATCTAACTCACCCCCTAAATCTTAAATCTCAGGCAATGCAATGCAATGCAAACACTGAAGTTGATGAGACAAACCCACTCTTATTGTACATATATATACAACACAAACTCCAAGTGCACAAATAAAAAAATTCACACAAAAAGGAATTGAATATAATAACAACTTTGTTATACTAATTTTGAAATAAAATAAAAAATTGTGCCTATACTGTAGAGTGAAGTTAAAGGATTGATCGATGAATCGAGGGTTAGAACTTTTGAGTTGGTAGCATACATACGTAGCACCACAAAGTTATTTTTTAAGTTTGTGCTATTGTGTCGTGGTCAAATAAGAGTCGTGAGGTAAGAAAGAATCAGTATTATTCCTTCTTACATTCATTGTCCATCAATCAAAATATACAGGAATTCAAACTTGCAATATTCTTAATGTTACTTAAAGTAGTTCAAAGTGTAAACTAGGTACAACATAGTCAGTACTTTTACTCTAGGAAGTCAGAGCAAACTATTTGATATTTGCAAAAGTCTCCTCACTTGATTTCATAATTTCTAGGTACACAAAATTATTATTCATTACATTCATGACAAATAACTTTTTTTTTTTTTTTACAAAATTGCACTCACCGTTTTTTAAGTTAATTTCATATAAACAATTTCGTCGTTTTTTTTTCACGTTCATCTTGTCCTTTTGATTCGTTTACATGAGTTTTCAAACATCAAATCTAAAATTTAAATATTGAAAACTCATATCCAAATTAATCAAATTGACGAAAAAATGACGTAAAAAAAGATAAAAAACGAAATCATTACCTGAAATTAAATTGAGGGACCACGAGAGTTATCTTGCCCAACAATTTTTACTAAAATGGCAAATAACTTGACACATGATGTTTTAAAAATCTATATAAGAACTTATATTTTAAAGCCATACTTTGTATAGTAATGCCTTCAAACAAATCATAGCCTACTTTCAATTTTTTATAGGTAATTTTTAGCTCAATCTAGCTCAACTATTCAGCTCTTCTTCCACCAATTTTGAAATTATTGGCAACTAAATAGTATATGTAGATGAATTCTAATTTTTGATTTCTTTGATAGGTGATTTAAAATCTAAAAATCTTTTCAAAATACAATGACAACTCATAGAAGGAAAAAAAAACTCAGAAAACAAATATGATTTAGTTTGTTCCAATGGTTCCTTTTTATATTCATAGATGTGTTGCTTCCATTGAAGTACAGCCAATGAGCTCTCTTAACATGTTCAAAGTTATGCCTTCACCGGCTACTCCCTTTTCGGTGCAAACAACCATTGTGCACTACCACCAACAGCTGCCCAATCTTCCAGTGAGCACCCTGGTCATTTTGCAACTACAATCTTCGACCTAACGTGTCTCAATGTGCCATTGCTTTCTCCACACGTGGGATCGACGCACCTTCACTAGATATGCGCATGCATACTAGCCGCCAACTGCGAGCACCAGCCGTCACAGAATCTCCTCTATCACATTTTGGTAGTGACTCATTTCCGACATATGGATTATATTAGTGGTGAATTTTCTTCCCACCTAAGACGATCATTCTGATGGTGACTCTCTTCCCACATATGGATCATATTAGTGATGGTGAATTTTTTCCCACCGATGAACAATTCGATGGTGAATCTTTTCCCACATATGAATCACTAATTATGTCTTCTCTTCACGATAAAGAGCATTAATGTTTTGTTGTAACAAGCTCAAATCATAGTAAGCTTTAACTTGGGGTGTTAAGAATCAATTAATCAACTAGTATTGATTAGCCTTTATTAGTATTAGTATTAATATTATAATTAACAATAGGGGAATGTTAAAATTCATATGTTAAGATGCCAAAAATTTAAATATGATGTATCGAAAATTATGTCAATTTATTTTTCAAATTTTTTAGAATTTTTTTTTTCAATATATTATATACTTAATATTTTTGGAAACATTAATGTGTACTCTTAGAGCAGATGTTATCATGACCCTTATGATCGGGAGCTTCTATTTTCAAGATGTACAACATCAATTTTTTAAAAAAAAAAAAAAAAAAAAAAAAGACGTACAACATCAGCAATCGTGTTTGGGGTAATTTTCATGCACTGGTACACATGTTTAAAAAGATGCGTCTCTTCATGAATTTGAAGTTTTAATTAATAGGCGTATTCTTACTTGAAGGGATGTGCTTAATCATGAGTTCATACATCTTTTCATCTGAAATCAATTTAAAAAAATAAAATATGCATTTCTTTGTTAAGCGTTGTTTCTTAATGGTGTTGTTAGAACTGCAAAAGTGTACATTTTTTTAAACCCTCTTTCTAGTTTGCACACACATTATGAACTAAGTATGCAAATAATTTTTCATCTCTATTTTATTTGCGACAACATCCTCAACTATACAAATTTTCTGAGAGAAACTATACACAGTTGGTATAGTATTTTATCCTAAATTAAATTAAAATGTTAGGCGCTGGTTCAATTTCCACCATCCAACAGGATCCAAAGAGAGTGGATGTTCTTTTAGGACTTGTACGACCAGCAGCTGTTTGACACACAAAAGTTAAATCAGTTAGGTTCACTAATCTTGCTGCTTTTCATTCCCAGCTTTTGGTTAAAGATATAAAAGGAACCTAGCTATGTACTAAAAAAATGAGGAACCACACTTTAATATTGTGATTTCAAGGTTTAACAGTAACACGTACGTAGCCTTTCAATTTCAATATATATGCAGTGGACATAGATGAGTCAAACTAGTCTCGTCAACCATGCATACATACATCTTTATTATACTCCAATCAAATCTCCCACTTACAGTCAAACTAGTACTCTCAACCATAAATCATAGTAACTCATGATAAACTTTTTGTTTGAATCGAACAATGATATATATATAAATACTCTTAGGAAAATAAAATTTGTTGTTACGAGTTGTGGTACTTGTGTTTTTGGACGACCTTAATTTAAAGTGTCTCCAAAATGTTCGAAAAGCTTGGAGAATCTCTCATCAAGCATTATACATAAATACTATTCTTGAATTACTTTTGACATTAGAACAATGTATTTGTGAGGTTTCTAATTCAAAACTCGAGCTAGCTATAATAAGAAAAAAGTTTTTTTTAGTGGTTGTTGGGGTTTGAGTCCCAAAGAGAAAAAGATTGATGTGATAGCTCGATAACATGTTGGAAAAACAAAGAGATGGAGATAAAATAGGATGTTGAATAAGTGTATGAAAAAAATAGAGTGTTTAACAAGTGTTTCTGGGATACTCTTTAAGATCTTTAAATGATAATGTTTTTTGAAAATTTGTGTAATTAATATATTGAAAATTGAAATATTTTGAATACACTCGTTAACAAAACTATATCATGATTCATGTATATTGACAATGTTACTCATTCCCTTTGATTTCTTCATTTGAGATGTCAACCTAGTTAGTTTAAACTAAACGCTAAAAATAAAAGAAAAATTATTTTTGTACGCATAGAGAAAATTATATTTGAATAAATGTTTAAGAGTTATCAGTGTTTAAATATAACGGTTGAAAATAAAAATAAAAATACAAATAGTAAAAGTATAGTCAAGTGATATAGCTATGTTGGCCTTTTTTTTTTGGTCAAATGTTAGAGCTCATGTATAAAATGCAATATCCATATTAACTGAATTAAGCTCACGGAGATAGCTATGTTGGCTTTAAATATCATGATGATGATATTAAATAAAATAAAAAACTAATGATTAGTGAGGTACGTGACATCCACTTACACCAAATAAGTAAAATAAAAACTCCATCAATCAATCAAGTAACTCGAAATTCAAAATACATCGTAAAAATATGGCAATAATTGATAACCAAAAGCAACATGGTAGTCGTGTCTAGCCAATAAAGCAGGGGTCCTCTTCTATGAACGATTGAACCTACAACATGAACAATCTTCCAAAACTATTATGAAAATAAGGGGAACCTAACAAATGTTCTATGAGCACACGATGCATTAAAAAAGAAATTTTATTATTGAAATGATGCATTCAACATTTTAAAACCTTTAAAAAACAAAATTATGTAAAACTTGTCCTTTGTTTCCATTTTTACTTCTTAGAGAAAATCTCAAAGGCATTTGTTAATATGACCCTAAAAATAATATGTGTATTTAGAGTCACATAATGTTACTTTAATGACGATGCATAAAGCAAAAGCTAAAAGTAGAACTAGAGAATAAATAAAAGATACCTCTTACGATTCCAACAGAAATGTAAACAATCAATTAAGTCTTAAAAATTAGGGTTAGAAATAGGTCAGTCCAATCGGTAAGAGTTTATAGCCTTATTTTTTTTGAGTAAATTACACTCCCCTCTCCTCAAAGATGTATGAATTACACTCTCATCCCCTCTTATGTTAAAATATACACTCCCCTCCCTTGAAAAGTTAAATTTATACTCCTCTCCCTTATAAGATGCTTGAATTACAACTCCCTCCCTTAATAATTAAATATGCACTACACTTTAATCTATTTTAACATAAATAAATATTTTTATGATATATATTAATTTTGAATCACCATTTAAGAAAAATAAATTTATTCATTTAAAATTTAAATATCAATGATAATTAAATCTAAATATTTTTCTATTGATTTTATATTTTTTTAGTATAAAATTAACTTTTAAATAACCATGCTTTATTGTCTTTAGTAATTTTTCACATATTTTAATTTTATTTTGGATTGTTTCATATTTTACAATAGGGTTTACAACTACATGTTAATGAAATTGTGAATAAAAAATAGCAAAAAATATATATTCAATTTTTTATTATATTAAAATAGACCCGCAATACTATTTTTTTTGAAGTGTGTTAAATTATTTTTTTTTTACTAGATTATTAGAAATAGAAAAAAAAAATATTGAGGGAGTAAAGTGTAGATTTTAACATAAGAGGGGAGGGGAATGTAATTCAAGCTTCTCTTAAGGGAGGGGAGTGAAAAGTATTCTAATATAAATAGGAGAGAAGGGGAGTGTATATTTTAACATAAGAGGGGAGTGTAATTCAAACATCTTTGAGGGGAGGGGAGTGTAATTTGCTCTTTTTTTTTTAAAAAAAAAAAAAGATAAGTACAAGACTTTTTTTTACAAAAGCCTGATTTAACAGATCATACTACAAACCCCAAAAAGCCTTTAGGAATTACCCTAAATCATAAGTTTGTTATTCTTTTTAGGCCAAATACCTCCATGTGTCCTTTAAGTTTGATAAGAATATAGGTTAGTCATTTATCATGTGTAATAATCACATTTTTTTTTAGAAATGTAACAATCACATTTATCATCAATAGAAAGATTCTTTGTGTTTTCTCTCATTTCTTCCTTAGATGTCATATCTCATAACATGGTATCACAGCTAACCTGGTATCCACCTTGAAGGATATTTTCCGCTGCATTTTCTCGAGAAATTTATTTTTCTCAGCTTCAGTTTTACTTTCCTTTCTCATTCATTTTTTTCTTTTTCTCTCACGATCAATTTATGTTGCATCTATTGGAACAAATGTATTTAACATTACCCTTTGAGTTTTGATGATAGCAAGGTATTAAAAAATGCCAATTGGATATGCTAATATTTGTTCAAGTGTGCAGGACCATAGACAAAAAATTTAAGTGTCTTTATAGGAACAAATGAGAGCAATGAAGTCTACAAAAAGGGAGCTTGTATTACAAGATAGAGTTGGAATAAGATAACATCTGAAGATTTTTGAAACTGCTCATCAGAAGCAGTTCATCAGAAGCTGCTACCAGAAGTTGACGTCATTAGAAGCAGAAGTTCATCAGAAGCTGAAAGACTGGAAGCTTTAGAGTTTGTTAAAAGTTGTTATTCACATGCATATGATTTCAGAAGGAATGGAAGCCTGGAACAACGGCTAATTCAGAGGAATTTGAAGGCATTGGATGCTTATCCACTGAAAAGCGCAGAAAAGGAAAATAGTACAAGTGTACAACAACTACTCCACTACTCCACTCTTCATGTCTGCAATAGTACAACATAACAATTATATCAACGCTGGTGTCTCTCTATTCTTGGAAGGGATTTGAAATTGTTCCTTCATAGGACAATAACCAAATCAAGTAATAGATCATTGGTGATTTGATCAAGTTCCAACAACGACTCTTTTTGATGTGCTGGTAATCTACAACGTTCCTCTCACACATCTATATAAAGGAGTGAAGACTTGAAGATTGTAAGAGGCTCACAACAATTTACAAGTGCCAAAACTCTACTGAAATTGTTTCACATCAAAGTTCACTTAGAATTTCTTAACAGCTTTCATATCTTATAAATTCTAGAGTCTTAAGAATTTGTATCTGATTTGTATTGTGAACACCACTGATTGTATATCAAGTGTTCAACCTCAAACAATTTTCTTTGTAATTCTGTTTGAATAGAAGTCTCTTGCTTTTGTGCTTGAGCATAGGAAGTCTCTTGCAGTTGTGCTTGAGCATTAGGAAACCTCTTGCAATTGTGCTTGAGTTAGTTTGAAGTCTCTTGCTTTAGTGCTTGAATAATTGTAATCAGATATTTATTTTAGTAAACTCTCTTTGAAGTGCAAGGAGGAGTGGACTACTTCCGGATTGTGGAAGGAACCACTATAAATTGCTTTGTGTCTTTCTTCTTTCTCTCTCTTTTCATTTATCCGCTGCAACTAGACTTTGAACACTACTTCAGAAGCTGAACTCTATTAGGTTTTGAACAATGATATCAGTTTTAAGAGAAGAAAAAGAAAACACAATTCAACCATCCTTCTTGTGTTTTTCTCACCTTCAACATCATATTCCCTAATGGATCTCATACTAATGATCTCACCTTGGGCATTAACCAAGGATCTCATACTAATGGTAAAATTGAAGACAAGTTTGGATCCCATGCTTTGGTTATTTCAGTTGCTGGTTGAACTTGACCTTGATACCAAATGATGTTTGAGTTGTCTCTGCACACAGATTCAACTTCATACTCTAATCTGGCTTCTTTCTCTATTCTTTGATGGTTGTGTATGTTTATGTTACTGCAATATGGTTCTAGAAGAGATATAGGTTAGTTCTTCTCTCACAATTGTCCTGGATCGTTTCAGAAGTTGTTGGTCTATGTCCACTTATGGTTGCATATGGTTTTGTTGTTGTTGCTGCATGGTTTGTATTTTGGGATGCAGAATTGTTCTGACCGATATTGACTATTTATGACTTGCCTTTGCTTATGGTTGGTATTTGGCAAGGCTTATGGTACATATCAGTTTGGTGTTTTTTTTTTTTTGTGTTGAGTAGACTTCATTACATTATTGTTCTTATGCTATTGGAGATATAGTTCTTGTTGGTTTTAAAATTTTCTTGCGTCATACTGATGTGCTTTGCACGCCAAATTGAAGAATCATTGGTTAGCCTCAAGGTCAAGATATGGTTTCTATGAGATTTCCTTACAAGAACCATAAGTTTTTCATGTTTTCTTAGTGATGATTATGGTGGTATAGTGAACAGTAGCTAGTGTGAACTGGTACTTCTGTATATGTTAGCTTCATAAGGTGCAATCATGGATGACATGACGATAAGCATGTGATTTTATGAGAGGTGGCTTATATGGTTTTCACACCAAAATCTCTGTTGATTTGATTTCTTGGTGTTGTTTAGCCTTTATTGGCTTGATTTTTGGCTTCTGTCAATGATGGTTAAGCCTTGTTGTTGTGCTTCTGTCATGGATGGTTAAGTGTTGTTGTGCTTCTTCCAAGTGGTTAAACTAGTCATATAGTTTCTACTTGGTGGTTAAGTGTTGTCCCTTAATTGGCTTTGATGACAACTTCTTCCAGATGGTGGTTAAGCGTTGATTTGTTGTTTTTTCTTCAAGCGGTTAGACCTTGAGTTGTTGTTTCCTCTTGTTGGATAAGCACTTTCTTGATGACTAGGTTTTCGGCCGAGTTGTTTCTTACATCTCTCCTTGTTTTTTCATTTGCTTGATGTATTTTTTTGTATTGTTCTTCCCAAGTTGGAAGTGTTGTGAACACCTTCTAACTTTCGAGAGATTATTAGAGATATGGGTTAGTTACAAGTTAGTATTAGTGATATAGTTGTAACTACCTCATTTTAAGGTATCTTTTATCATTTGTAACAATCACATTTATCATCAATGGAAAGATTCTTTGAGTTTTCTCTCATTCCTTCCATTAATGTCATGTTTCATAACAATAATGTTTGCAATGTTTTCCTTTTCCATCCAAATCCATTAAAAGGTGTCTATGTGCTAGTTTTATTGCTTTTGTGGATGTTACGACCTTTCTTCACAATTCAGTTTACAACTCTTCATTTTCTCGATTCCCTCATATATATGCATCATCGCCGGCATGAGACCATACCGGAGAAGGCAGCTGACACGATAAATCTTGTTTTGTATTAAAAAGAATGCAAGTTGAAGCTCGGAATCTCCACTAGATGTGTATACCATATTCAAACATAAGAAAAAAGATAACGAATTGATTGGGTGTAGATTTGTGTTTGCATTGTTTATCGACTTAACTATGAATATGTTGAGTTCGGAAGAGTGATGTTGAATTTTTAAGGGTTAATATATGTTTACCTCCATGTGATATTCATGAATTGATTGGATGTAGATTGTGATTGGTTTTGAACCCTAATGACATTTGACTGTGTAAATATGAATATGTAAAATTTATTTAGTGGTGCGCTGAGTTTTCTTTTTTAAATTCTTTTACATTTAATTTTTTTCGCATGGAATTTTGTTTTATTAAACACTAATTTTAATATTTTTTTTGATAAGGTAAGGGCACACTGACATAGAAAAGGAATGGAAGACACTCCAACTAAGTTGGGATGTCTTACAGATTCCAGTCATTGTCAAGTGCTCATATATATTATTAAAAAAAAGGAAAAAGAAATACAAAAAAAAAACAGGGGGGGACATAAACCTAACCCAGTAATATACACACAAGTGTAGGTCGACCCAAGCGGGAAATACAAAAAATTAAACAACTCAAGTGGATAAATCTTCCTCTAATTAATCCTAAAACTAATCAAAGGTCATGAGTGCGGTGATTGGATCGTCCGTCAACACGAAAGCAGGTCCATGTACCATCAACTCCCTGCATATCACAGCAACCTAAACGCTCTTTCGAGCCCCACGGTGCAAGTCAAATAGAGAATGGTGATTTCCAATGGTGCTAGAACTCGATTCAATTGCCAACACAGTAACAAGTTCGTACACCTACAGTTAATTGTTACCACAGCAGTAAATTTTGAGATTGGGGAGTGAATGCGGCCGCCAACACGGTAATTAGCAAATCCACACGCACCAACAGTTTACTGCAATTATTTAGAGCAAATTAATAGCCATTTCTGGCCTAACAGACACGACATGGCTACCCACCGGAAAGGCAACAACACCGTCTTTTTGAATACGTACAAACAGAACCACTGGTGTGATGGAGGCAACCCAATCGCCTTGAAATCTGAAGATCTCAACATATCTGGAAGAATCAGATATCAAAGGCAAGAAACAACCACCAACACAGTGTCGCCGACATCAACCTCTTACGAACAGAGGAGTTTACGAACCAGAACCAGAACAAAACCAACCCTTTTCGAGATCCAAAAAGTACCCAAAGCTTTCCATGACGGAGAAATGCCGACGACATCTTCGAAAGCCTCCGGAGGGGTATTGGTGGTCAAAAAAACAACGGAAACAGACCACCGCGACGGAACCGACGGTGGTTGGAGGACCCAAAGGAGTTACAGCCCCAAAAGGGTGTTAAACGGCGGTGCGGCCGTAAAGGGCTAGTGCACCACCTCCATCAAAGCTACATCGAAATGGCACCTTTGGATTGTGGATGGTGGAGGCGGTTTGGTTGTCACAGAGAAGAAGGAGAAGGAGTGTTTTAGGTTTCAGCTGTGCTAACTCTGCTAAACTTCCTGACCAACACTAATATTAATTAACCAAAAACATTGAAAAGAATAATATAAGGATTAAAATATTTTGTGCATTTAAAGTTTATAAAATCTTCTTTATACATTCTTCAATTTCATCTCCTCTTTCAAGAATAAATCCAGAAGCAATATGAACAACTAAAGAAAATCAAAGTTATGAAAATCCCTCGTAACTTTCCAAACCAAAAATCCCTAAAATAACTCAAAGCCAAAATCTACAACCCAAACCTTCAAATACAATACCTAGAATTCATCATCAAATGGATTGCAAAAATTAAAACACGGTAAAAGAGAAAAAAAGATCCCGAAAAATAAAACAAATCAAAAAATATAAAGGAATGTCGAATGAAACCAATTCAAATAATCAAATTATATTTTTGGTTCCTTGACTATTTAATTAGTATCACTTTGCTTCCTTAATTAAAATTGGGTCTTGTTAATGAGTGTTTCCGAGCACTTTTTAAGCATTTCAAATCAAAGCTTTGAATATACAACTTTTCATGAAAAGTTATTACTTTAGACCTTAAAGAGTGCCCCGGGGCACTCGTTAACATTTCCCATTAAAATTTGATTTATTTTGGTACTTTAACTTTCTCTCTGTTACACATTTTGGTCATTTCCGTTAGTTTTAATTCAAAAACGTTAGGGGTATCTTCATTTTCTTCTGGAATTTTTCTGGGATTTTTGTTGTTGAAGGGTGATGGAGATGATATGAAGACGAAGAAGAGGAAAAGAAGATGAAGAAATCCTAACGTTTTTGAATTAAAACTAACGTAAATGACCAAAATGTGTAACGGAGAGAGAGTTAATATACCAAAATAAATCAAATTTTAATTAAGGGACCAAAGCAATACTAATTAAATAGTTAAGGGACCAAAAATGCAATTTAACCAATAATCAAATGCGTTCCAAAAAAAACAACTTCCAACTTTCCAATTTCTCTCAATCCCAAACTTTCAAGCTTAACACAATGAGTTAATTGTAACACTATTAATATGTTATGGGTCATGTTAACCAGTGCTCTGAGACACTAGTTAAGCAATTATAAGTGGAAAGAAAAATCAACGTCAGCCTTAAAGACAACACTTTTTTAAATTTTAAAAAATAAAATACACAATTTTCAAAAAAAATTTCTTTTTATAATTCCTTATTCGGTGTTCCGAAGTCATTTTTAACATTTCTCATATGTTATTAGTCTTTTTACATTCCAACGCATGAAGCTTCTTCCTTTCCCTTTTTTGTTCATCGGAAACTGACTATGTACTGTCACATTTAATAGAGAAAATATAGCATCTCACTTCAAGAGATCCATGAGTATTGCATCTTTCACCTTCTTTAGAGCTTTTTCCTTGTCTCTAGATCATCACATGCTTTTCCACTCTTTTCTATGCCTCTACCAGCCAATTCTGACCCTTCTTCACCCTCTTCATTCATCTTTCTTTCGTGCAGATTCAAGCAAACCAACAATAGAATGGTTTTTAAAAATTTCTTTTGAGAGGAAAATGATCAGGGAGAAGGGAACCATATAAAGATGGGTTTCAATATGATCCTTTAGAAAATGAAAAATTTGGAAACAAAAAAAAAAGATTCAATTGATTTTTTGGGTTTCGATTCAAGCTAATGTTGATATTTGTTTATGTTAATGTTTCTGATTTTTTAGAGGGGTAGAGAGAGAAGATGAAATAGTTGTTCTTGTTGTTTCATGTTGATAATGAAGTTGTTGTTGCGTTTAAGTTTAGAGAGAGGATGAAGAAGTTGTTGTTTTATGTCGATGTGCTTGATGGTGTTGGAGAGGATTTGAGAAGATGAACAATGGTGATGAACATTGGTGTCGCTACATTTTTTAATTGTAAATAATTACATGTATGTGATACATAATAAAAATAAATAAAAAACAAAATTAATTATACAATTAGCGTGTTATGTAATAAAAAAAATGTGACTCAGCACGCCACACCATCAATTTTGCACAGTTATATGTCATGAGGATCCAAAATCAAAGAATCTTCATATTACAGTGTTGTAATCTAATTATTATTTTTTACCAAAATTCACTAATATTGCAAAGGTAAATATCCAAACTACCACATAAACATTGTTTGAGTGACTCATATGGAAAAGGGCAATGTTGTATAACTTAAGAACCAATTTAAAATTTTAAAAATTTAAAGGATTAACCTGATATTTTTGTCAAACTTAAAGGATTTAGTGAGGTATTTGACCTTATTTTTATATAATTTAAATAAACTAATCAAACATTATCATATTCAAATATATGTATCAAATTAGAATTTCAATAAGAGATTATAACATTCATACTAAACGTATCTAGAAAGTTTAGCATCTGCATTATCTTTAGTACTGGATACATTAAAATTTACAACATAAATCTTCGAATGAATAAATAGATACATCAAATCACGTTCGTACAACTAATGATACAACACAACACATCCGATACCTAGAATACACACACTTGAATCCATAATAATATCCTGCAACCGGTACAAACAAGCACTTGCTGAATATCCATTCGGTCACATGCTGCTACATCCTGCTAAATCAACCTGCTGATTTGAAACAAATAAGGATTGAGATGAGACATAATGTCTCAGTGAGTTCTACCTAATCCTAAGCTGTAGGTAACCTCAGGGGAAACCTAGGGTCACCACGTGTCTACAATACAACCATTCGGTTGATTATACGTGTGTGGAACATGCATACCTAGACAGTCGTGCATACTAGGGCCGTCATAAGGTTCTACGTATCACAAGCTACAAGTCTTGTCTTATATTCTACATGTCATGGCGGTCAAAGGAACCTAAGACCGCTACATCAAGATACGATAAACGCATCAAGACCTAATCTTGAACCATTCATAACATGATCCTGAACTGGACGATCAGGGAGGCACTATGATCGTCGACAATGCATCTACATAATCTTGTCTTGATACATAAGCATATATATATACATCCTAGCATAACGTATTTGTATCATATCATGTTCATAGTCATTCATTATGTTAGAAGTTAGCGTATAACAAACAATTATCTGAGTTGATTTTACGGAGTGTATCGGGTGGAGTAACCCCGAGTACAATCCCTTACTTGACCGATGAATTCCTAGCTAAGGTACATCAGACTCCTCTCAGTGCCGTGTGGGCTTACCTTGCGGAGCGTATCCCGTCCCCCTAACGTGAACCTCTTGAAATCCCCCTTGGCGTGGATCGCAAGAGACACGACACCTACATGTTACTTATAGTCTTGTTCATACATGAAGAGCTTATAACTTATACTTACTTGGTTAATTACCACGGGTCCGTAGCCTACCTGTAAAGCAGTAAATAATTTCATACTTGTTCTTGTTCATACATGACCTAATGTGCTTAGGTTTTAATAATAGCATGACTATTCTCGACTACCTAAGTCGAGGCTCTATAAGTTCCCCAATACTTAGAGATGAGATTGCTACCCAAACATAGTTCATATTTCTTACTCTCGTGTGCCATACATTACTGAACAATGCCGATGTTTGCTCATACATTTCTCTTGATAGAATCTTAGGTAGTAATGTACATATCACTTCCAGAAAGTATAAAAACATTGAGAATGATTAGCATAGCAAACATTAACATCATTTTAGCAATTATAGCACAATGGGGTACTAATTTCCTAATTCATGACAAGCTTAACAAAGTACATTTCCTCACATAAATTAACAAAATCCCAAGGGTATTTTGTGACACGAATCTTATGAGTATTAATTTTAATCATATTTTGGTTATTTATGTTACAGACATCTATATCGTACAATGGATAGCACTTGGGTGACATAGAGTTGGATGACATTGGTGACATTGACCAATCACAATGTCACAATGCTTGTGTTTCTCTCTCTTTCACAAACATTGTGATATTGTGATCGGTAAATGTACATGTTGTGTAAATCACACATTTGGATCATACAATTCAAACTAATAAATCACTCTTAAAACCAATTCAGTAATATATGTTCATCTTGTTGCGGCTAGTTTGGTTTGTCTCAAGATTGTCAATGAAATAATGGCATGCATGGTTAAACATGGTGAAAATTCACATCATCTACCAATAGTGTTACTAGTTAATTTCTATTTTTAATTTATGGTTGTGTTTCTATTCTATTTTTAATTTATGTCTTTTGTTTTAATCTATCAATTTCTTTCTTTAATTACTACCAGGTCTGACTCTGGGCATAGGCTTGGTGCACAACATCCTATGGCTCATACTTATAGGGGTATTTTAAGGGGGTATATATTTACTAGGGGGCCAAAAATGAACTAAGCAAGTGTTTTCTGTCATAATCTTGGCTACCTATTGTTTTACTCAGCTTTGTTGAGTTCCTCCCCTCCTCCAATTTTTTTGTTTTGTTATTCTTTTTTTTATAATACATATAGGATCAAGAGGTTATATTTGGGTTCGAATTTAAAAAAACGTATTATGGTGACTTGGGATGTCAATATAGTTTAGATGTCAACTTCCATAACTAATGCATGTCTCATTTATTATTTATCCAAAAAATAAAATAAAATAAAATGTGGTAGGCTTAATTGCATGGATGATGTCTTATGTTTATTTAAGTTTTTAAGTTGACCTCTAATGTTTTAAAAGTTTCAAGTTGATCCCCTATGTTTTAAAAATTTCAAGTTGGTCTAAAATATTACTTACGTTGGAACAAGTCAGTCCATTCCGCCACATAATATTGAATTAAACATAAAACAAACAAAAATTAAAATTTATTTTTGAAACTGATTTTGTAAATAACTTAAATTCCAACACTCATCTCTAAACGGTCAAAGTGACATGGACCAATTTATTTCAATGTGACTAACATTTTAGACTAACTTAAAACTTTTAAAACATAAAAGATCAACTTAAAACTTTTAAAATATAAGGGACCAATTTAAAACTTAAAATAAACATAAAGGAGAAAACATTTTAGCCATGTAATGTAAGGGGTTCATTTTCTTATGCTTTGCCTAAGACCCATCAAATGTTATAAACGAGACTCATCACTACTGGATGATTTAAGGGTGTTTATAATCCAATTAATGTATGTTACTGAACTAAATGCCAGTTCCTCCTACCCCATTGAACAATGGGATGACATCCATACTAGTTTTTCGAGCACATAACATCCTTGATCATCTTTGAGACACACATTCTAATACAAAAATAACTAACACGTACAACAAAAGAAGGGTCCTTGTTGCATTGTAGATATTTCGTATAGAACAATTTAGGTTTAATTGATCATTTGGTCCCCTAACTTATTTGTTATTTTCATTTTAGTCTCATAACTCTAAATTTTTTCTTTTTGGTCCCATATATATGCTTCCGTCAGTCAAATTAATTATCTCTGTTAGTTTTTTAATATCTAATATTTCATATATAATTTCAGTTATTAGATTGCAGGTCTCTTGTATGCAACGGTGAACCGCCAACACCAATTTTATTTTTTCTTTCTTCATCTTCTTTCCTTCACTTCTTAATCTTCTTCAAGATCACATTCATGAACAATCATCAATCTTCAACCAATAAAACTCCACAAAAAAATAAAAAAAATTCATTCATATGTGGTGTTTCTAATTTATCAAAAAAAAAATCTCATTAAACTCATAATTTCATTCACCAATCATCAATTTTTTCTCATTCACCAATCATCAGTAAACCCATAATTTTTTCTCATTCACCAATCATCAATTTTTACTTCTCATTAAACTTTCTTCTTCTATAGTCATCACATTCAATACATTAATATCACCTCTCTCATTTAACATCTTTATCATCAAATACAAATCATGAAAAAAAAATTGAAAAAATCAACAACCTCCTCTGCCAAACCATTGTTTTATGAAAGAAAAGAATAACAACTCATTTGCAAATCCAATTTAAACCCTTCATCATCATCACCAATCATTCACAAAACCCATTTTCAGATCTAAACTCATCATCATCAATCCTTCAAAAAATCAACCCATTTTCGGATCTAAACTCATCATCATCAATCCTTCACAAAAACCAACTCATATGATTTTTTTTGAGAACCGTCAATGGAAGGAAGATGTGGGTATTCCATGCATAGTATTCAATTCTAGATTGAAAAATATAGCGAGGGAAAAATGATCAATTTGAATGATTAGGGTTTTCTTTGTTTAGTTCATAGCTAATGTTTCAGTTTAATGGAAGGAGTATAAATTCATTTTTCTGATGTGTGTGTTTGTTGTTATTGATGGCAGCGATGATGGTTTTAGTTTATGGTCTTTGAGAGAGAAGAATCAATGAAGATGGTGATTGTGTAGTGATTTAGAGGTTTGATCAAACAATTTGAATGCTTAAATTTATGTTTTTTGTTTTTCCGGGTTTAAATATTTAAAGATTGATGAATTTTGAGGAAGATCAGGTTGATATATATTTGGAGAGTGTACCAAAACCTATCGAAGTAGTAAAATAATATCGTTTCCACAAGGACTGTTTTTAATCTCAATAATTCAAAGGCATTATTATTCAGATTGTATAAAGGTTATTTTGATTTGCCATTAGACAGTTGATTTGTTTGATTGCATAAAAGTAACAACAAGAAATAAAGATTTGTTGTAAAGAATAAGAGAGAGATGAGATCAGGTCTTTCGAATCATCTATGCTCTCCTAATTGGTATACTACACCTATTCTTATGAATGATTCTCTAGTTCCATGATAGTTAACACAATAGTCCTAATCAATTCCTTGAGTTAGGACCCTCTTCTCAAACTACAACCCCTAATTCCTTAGGTGGTCTAATAATCTTTGAAGGTTTAAGCACGTTAACCTAATATCACTAACACACGATTATCCATTCCTAGACTAACCATGTTTATTAGAATAATTCAATTTGGTCTAAGTCGAAAGCTATGGTCAGTAGTCATTCGTTCTCACTAAATCATGTTTATATTTGATCAGGATATAAAAAGCATTAAGAACAATTGAATTGAATAAAAACTA
>Ga0228711_1005127_pt1 | contig 19995 bp, 8 predicted proteins | sample MedpolnodulmetaG_2_FD_177996 | JGI IMG/M metagenome (GOLD analysis project Ga0228711, IMG submission 177996) | Root nodule microbial communities from Medicago polymorpha collected in Santa Monica, California, United States - brown nodules | ecosystem: Host-associated > Plants > Roots > Nodule... | reverse complement strand
CCAGAGTTCGAATCTCGGACCTTACATATTTTATGCATTGTCCGTACCAACTGAGTTAAGCTCACGGGGACTTCAAGGGAGCTTACAATAAGGAAAGGGTGGTTTACAATTTTTTTTTTAAAAAGTATATCAGGGGCTTATAATTTTAAAAAATATATTGTTTAGATGTGTATATAATCGAGTTAGTTCATGAACCAAATGAATCGAATTATGTATAGTTCAAGCCTAACTTATTTATTTAACTAACTTAATTTTCAGCTCAAGTTCAACTCATTTGATTCATGGTTCATAAACCATGTTCGACGAGTCAATTATCGAATTGAATTTTTAACTAAGTTCAAGTTAGCTCAGTTCATTGCTAGTCTTACATATAACCTAAGTTTTCACTAACGAAACTTGTATCTTCATAAGTTGTTTTTTCATAAACTATCTTGATAAGCATATCAATAATACATTTTATTGAAAGGAAGCATATCAATAATACATAAAAGCTTATTTATCTCCATAAATTATTTTGCATAAGCTCAAAATAAGTCAATACAAACTCCTTTATATGAAAATCGACATCGATGTGACCTAACTTTGCATAAGACCGTTAAGCCCTAATCATAAAGTGATATAAGTACAATACAAATTGAAAAAGAAAGAGAATTGGTTTTGTTGAAGAAGAAGTTGAAAATTGAAATGGCACGTTACCAACAAGTGCTTCTCAGTAGAATCAATTCCGAAAAAGAATCTGAATCCAAAGAGGAATCTGATGCTGATGAAGAGGTGACTATGTTTAAGGATTTAGTTGGAAATGAAATGAAGAAGATAATAAAGGAATTGAAGAGAGATGTGAAATTACTGCGTCAACCTGAATTGATTAAAGAGTATGGAATGAAACCTAAAAGAGGAATTTTGTTACATGGGCCATCTGGTTGTGGAAAAACTACACTCGCTTATGCTATTGCTAATGAAGCTGAAGTTCCCTTTTATCCCATTTCTGCTACTGATATTGTTTCTGGTAACTATGGTGTTTTTGTTTAAATGTTTTGTTTCTGTAGTAAGAAGAGTAGATTAAATGGAGGATAATCAGATCATTAAAGATGTAAAGAATAGGTATTAAATAATTGTCGTGAGCGATTTCGCGATTTCAGTTGTTGCAGTGTGAATTAATCACAACATTGCACAACTCTTAAATAATGATAGTAACGTAAATAACTTAAACTAGAGATAGATTTGAAGTTTTAAACTAGATAAGGAGATATCTTATGTAATTTATGATCAAATATGTAGTGAAAATTTGATATTCATATATCTCAATTGAAGAAATATCCGGATTTTGTGTCTATTGTCGTGAACGGCATTTTTTGCGGCCGTAAAGGTCTTTCGTCGCGGTTGTAACAGCGTTTCGTTGTAATTTTTGTTCACTCTGCAAAAGCGGTGACGTCGGCTACCTATACTTTTTGTCGCGGCCTTTTTCTCGGTAACTGACCGTTTTTTAAAACCTCATTAATGAGTTGGATTGAAGTATGGTTTATGATAGAATAGAACACTGGTGTAATTTGATTCATGTAGTTGATCCCATTTAGTGAAATAAAGTTTTTTTTTTTTTTGAGTAATAGGATAAGCCTCAGGACTCAAAGAAGGCTAACAGAAGTACTTACATATTCCTCACCAACAAGGTCCTACTGTTGGCCTTAACTTTTGCAGCAAGAGTTGAATTCACCCTTACAAGAGTTTGTGCCAAATCCTTACCGACTGGACCAACCTAGATTGACAGCTTCAACAATTTTGTTAACTTTCATTTATATTACTCTAAAGACTGCTCGATTTTGAGAATTAAGTGATTTTTGGTAGAGTGATGTAATTTGAAATTCAGAAAGCCAACGTGTAGTCCGATAACGCGACTGAGAGAGAATAAAGTAATAGAAAAGGTCACATTCGTCTATGTTTGGTTCCACGTTTTAAGCAGTCATAATTGATTCTAGAGGTGCAAAATTGATTTTTACATGTTTGGATGCTCACTAGTAGAGTTGATGTTGTCTCCAGAATTGATTCTAACTTGAAGCTAGTATTTGTAGTTTTTGAGTCTAATCATGATTTTTAATTGAAATTTATTGTTCAACAACTTTTTACATAAATGTATCAAAACATAAATCATCTAACATTCAACTCACGCATGTATTTGTCGATGCAATTAGTAACTATCATTGCCTCCACAACTACTATCAGATTATTCTAAACTTTGGTTTCTTGAATGTGTATGTGTTTCTTAACTAGGGAGATCTGAAGAAAACATTACAGCGCTTTTCTCTAAAGCAAAAGGGACTGCTCCATCAATTATCTTTATTGATGAGATTGATGCAATTGCTTCGGAAAGAGAGAATTTACAGGGACAGATAGAGACACGAATTATGGCAGAATTATTAACTTGCATGGATGAAGCTTGTTGTTCAGGAAGTTCTGATGAAACTACTGGTTATGTTCTTGTAATTGGAGCCACAAATAAGGTTGATGCTATTGACTCTGCTCTTAGAAGGCCTGGTCGTTTTGATTGTGAAATTCTTGTTGGCATTCCTGATGAATCTGCGAGGGAGGAGATCCTTATCATGCGTACTCGAGATTGCAGTCACAAGCTTGATGGTTCAATTGATCTGCGAAAAATAGCCAGGTCTACGCCGGGATTTGTTGGTGCTGATTTAGAAGCTCTGGTTGGCAAAGTTGTCGAGCTGGCATTTCAGAGGATAATGGATGAAATGGAACCTGAATCATCTAATGATAGCATGAGTGATGGTGAAAGCTGGTGGAAGGAGCATTGGTCGCCTCAACAAAAAAATAAATTTACAATCAAAATGTCTGATTTTGAGGTGCTCTAGTCTAGATTTGTTTATTTTTTTTCCTTTTTAATTATTACTGGACTCTAACCCGTGCGATGCACGGATTTTGTAGAGTTTCATATATAAAATATTAAATTGGCTATATTATTACTTGTAGAGTTGCATATAAACTCAGAAAGAATCAAACTAAGTGACAATTGAGAGTGATCAACATGCACAATCTCAAAAAAGCAAATTAACAACATTTAGATTGCATCAACAAAAATGAATACGGAAATCAACAAAAATGAATATGGAATCAAAGTCATTACTTTGCCAAAACAAAGTAATGTTATAGTCTACTGTAGCGATTTTTGCAAATAAAAAGTCAAAATAAACAACTTCAAGTAATATAATATAGGAGAAACAGAGAGGCCGGCAAAATTACAGGAAAAAGTGAAGTTTCTAATGATAAAATTATCATCTGGATCAATCAAATTATCTACAATTTTAAAGATGCAATTTTAATATCGTAAAACGTAGTAAGCGTACACCAAAAAAAATGAAAAAAGAACTACTATCAATAAAGGTACCACTAATAATAAAAAATAACTACTGTGAGAGAGGAAACCGCTAGGGTGGTTGGGGATTTAAAAAAAAATGTTTGAGTCATGTATTTCATTTTTGGAAGCAACAATATTTCAACAAAAGTAGAAGTGGCATAGCGGTTATAGTTGTAAAGTGAAAGCATATGGTACTTGGTTTGATTCCTTACAAACTCTTTTTTTCATAAAAATTACTCAGATCCACCAAAAAAGAAAGGATTAATTAGGGCAAACATATCAAAACTCTTTAACATTTATATATATTAAGATTAGTCATGTATGCCATTTAATTAAATTTTTATCCCATCTAAGCCTTTTTCTATGTTACAGGAAGCAATCAAAATGGTACAACCTTCGTTAACAGGAGAAGGATTCTCTCCCATTCCTGATATTAAATGGGAAGATGTTGGTGCGCTTGATTATAGGTCAGGTATGAGAGTAGAATTATAAGAAAAAGTAATTTGAGGGGTTTTACTGATTTTCTTCTCCATTATTAGATGGACAATGCAATATTGGCCGCTCTCGCAGAGAAGAGGACCACAACCAGGACAAAAGATGATACATTGACCGTCAAGGCAAGGCATTTTGAGGTAGCACTGACTAAAGTCTCTCCCTCTGTGTCAGAAATGGTATGGTTCATTCTTTAAATCTCTTTCTTGCATGAAATCTAATATATTTAGAAATCTATATTCAAATTTATTCTGATTTTTGGAGCAGCAAAGGAAGTACTATGAGGGTATTTCAAAGAGCTTTAAAGCAAAATGAGAAGCACAGGAAGCATAACAATGACTTCGTTTGTTCTTTTACAGCATGTGATTTTAATCTACAGAAGAAAAGGTGAGGAAACCATTGCTATTAGAGTGAAGCACAATTTGTATTTTAGTTATTTATTGCAAGTGCGTTTTTCCTGCAGTAAGGATACAATTTTGTCAATAGTGGTAATTTATGGCTCACTAGTCCCAACATGGACTAGTGTCCAATAAAAAAAAGAATGGTAGCAGTGTGATTATTTCCAAAAGGGTGGTAGTTTGGTACTTATTTTTTGTAATAGTGGTACAGTCCTAAAAAAAGCCTCAATTGTTTATAAATTGTAGAAGATTCCAATCATGTTAGTATATATCATCAAATAGACAGAGCGATTTGATGGAGGGTGAGCAAGTGTTTCATATCTTCCACCGTACGAAAGTTATGAGAGTTGTTAAATGAGTGGTGTTCCACATATTTATCATTATCATGCACCCTCAATATCTTACTCGTCTCTTCTTTCTCTTCACTTCATTAACAGCATTGTTGGAAGCTAATGGATTTTTTTAATTAGTTCAGGAATTTGCCTAGTTCAATACACAATATAGATTTTTTTTAGGGGAATAAACGATATAGAATTATCTACATAGTTTAAGATCAATAGAGTAACTAAACTATACTTCGTCATATATTGAGTGTTACTGTCAGTAATTTTACACATAAGATGTGATTGAATATATAATTACATTATACATATTCAAACACCTCTTATGTAAAAGTATGCTCATGCGTTAATTTACAGAAGGGTCGAGTTTGCAATGTTGATTACTTTCGGGTTTAGAACATGCAAAGGTTAGACATATTGATTATTGTGATTTTGTGTTTTCTTGTGGCTAATGGGTGTCATGTTAATTACATCTTACTAACTTAGTACATTACATCTTGCTAATTTACAAATCAAAGTCAAATGCCTAACGTATGGCTTGTTAATCTAAATTATAGACTCAATTTGCATAACAAATAGCTCACCTGCAATTGACATAAATATCGTTAGTTCCACTCCAACAGAGTTAATTTTAGCATTCATTTCAACCTTCCATGTGACATCTTTCCTTCCTTGTTGCCTCACACAGTATCATCTTTCTCGAGGGTTCGAAGACGATGAAAGAGGAGAGAAAAATTAGGGCTTCAGCTTGTGGCTTTTTATTTTCAAATCAAAGAGACTTTCATCTTTCACATCAGCTTACAAATCATCGGTTACCGTCTCAATCTAACGTTAGAGACTACTATGACTAACAAAATGCAAGGTTCGGGCTTACTTTGTGTTTTAGATGTGTGAAGGACTACTATGGTAACGCATAATGCTACCAAGAACCAAAACGAGATAGTTCTCTTAATGAAATTAATGATTCCCTTTGAGCTTGCATAGAGTGTTTCCCTTAATTCAAAATTTTCTCTCTTTAGAAAAAGAAAAAAGAAGAAAAGGGACACATTTTTACATTCTTGTTGATATGTTGCCTTAACCGCGTACAGTAAAATGCAAAAAATAATTTAGGAAAGGATTAGAGGAGATTGAGCCTTTCAAGAGGCAAAATATACCAAACTTAAGGAAATTACAACGTGTCTCATCTAAATAGTTTATTTTAATAATTCATTCATCATTTTCTCTCATCTAAAATGAACCAATGCCACCAATGAAACACAAATATTTCCCGTGTAAATCTTTGTTACCGTCCAGTGAGAAACCACCATCCTGTAAACTTCTGTAATTTAATCTTAAAATAAAGCTAATTTACATCAACTGCGTATCCCCCTTAATCACTAAATAAATTTCATAGTAAATTCTAGTGGAGATGTATAGTTCTACAAAACCTTGCAAATTTGACCATACAAGCTCTGCATTTTGAACGAAATAAGACGGAAAACAATATTCAAAGGCATTTGGCAAATCAATTTACGATCATGTGCATTAAAAGTAGTTTACACAATACCAACCCAACAATAATATAAATTGAATCGGAAATCACTAGACACAAATGTAACAGAAGCAGAAACTTCAAAACAGAAAATCCATCTCGAGCACAAGACCAAAATTGTCGGTAAATGACATCTGTGAATCATTTCCCCTAAAAAATTATTTACCCACCACATACACCAAGCTGAAGGGGTGCAAGTTCAACATGCAACGATTACTAAAATCAAGACCAAGTGTATACAAGAAAAATACAAAGGCAGCATGATTTCACCACTGCTCGTATGTATTCCGCCAAATGAGGAAAAATCAATTTTCCAACCATTTAAAAAAAATACATATAAGCATTCTTGCGTTTCGTTTTTCTTTTTGTATTCTCTTCGTAATGAATAGCACAGCTCACAGAAGAAATGTATTTACAGTGCATCTTCTTCCAACTTTAAGAGCAACATTTTTCCGCATCCGGCAAAACCGCCTTCAAACAAATGTACTTCATTCTTCCCGGTACCAAAGCATCCTTGGAGATGTGCTAGTTGTCTGTGATTCTTGCACGTCCTTCTCCACGGGGCATTTTCTTGGAACCAGCTGTGACAAAATTTGATTCAAACACTCAATAGATGAAGGAAGAGGTCTGATTCACACGAGTCTCAAATTTTAATGGCATAAATCAAGAATATGATCGCTGAATAATAAACAAATTTAAAACTGTTAATACTCTATGTTGATCTTATAGAACTAATAGAACATTTCAATTAAAAAGGTTAATTACAACTACCCTTTGTCAACATTGGTGGAATTTTATATAACTTTGCAAGTTCAATATTGTTGAAGTTAAGGGTAAAAGGTAAAGAGTGAAACTTTTAAAATCTTAGAGCATCTTCAATGGAGCTCTCCTCAATTTGGTACTTCGGTTGGTTTACGTGTATACATCTTTTTTACTTTTTCATCTTTAGTATCTAATAAACAGTCAATCTCTCCAACTCAACACCTCAAAAAAAAAAAATTATTGAATAGATTCCAGTAAAAACTCCACATAATCACATTTCAACTACAATAACAAGCAGATCTTGTGTTTCCAATCGACAACAATCTCAATTGCTTTCATAAAGCCCCCAATGTCATTGGGTCTACCAACACTGAAAGCCCCTGCAAGTATTTTTCCCGTAGACCCATAAAAATGATTTGGGAGGGAAAGTCAATTACGGAGAGAGGGAATAGACATGAATATTCAGTTAAGGACAGAAACATGATGGGTGTGTGTAATTTCCTACTCTAGGCTTATAGATTGGGGCTTATGGAATTCTTCACAGCTGCCATTTCATTTCTATTTTGTCCTAAACTGAATAGGTAGTACAATCAAGATCTCAATATCATTTTATAGACTATTTCAAACAAAACTAGATTAAAAGACTAGTTCTCCATAAAAGGATCTCAAATTTTTAAACCAAATCAGGAATCCAAGGGAATTGTGTTGGACTCGTTGCAGCACAGAACAATATTAGAAATAAAGAGAAAGAGAGCATACTGTCTTCAACATCCTTGAGCTGGTAATAGTGAGGGGCTATCTCCAACAACCACTCTGCCTTTAACTCCGTGATCTGCAATAAGAATATACAGTTTCAGCTATTCCCAAGCATTCATTGAAAAAAGTCATAAAACGCTTGAATAACTTAAACGTTGAGAATACCTGTCTCATATACTCCTTGGTTGTGAGTACTAGTTCGTGGTACACAACCCATTTTGGGAGAACCTTCAAGTATAAACAAAGTGGAAGATAAATAAATAAATAATAAGAGAAAAAATTGGATATATTTTTTTGTAGCACAGACGTCCAGTTTTTGCAGTATTTGTAATGAACTTTCATGCAACAAAAAATTGATAGAATCCTTTCATTTCAAAACGCCTTAAATTGACATCCACATACACACACAAACAAAACAAACCACTTCAACGAAACCTTTTCAACTAGATTGTGACAGTTCCGTTCCATAGATAAAACAACACTAAATATCCTACTCATAAGTTCTAAATATGTCTATACAATTTCATTACTTTTTCGTACATATCAGTCTAGAGCTGTCAAATAAGCCCCCAAGTTCTGAGCCCCACTTATCAAGGCCCCTACTAAGCTGTAAGCCCCATAATTATGAGCTCCCTATAGAGAAATACTTTTGGGCCCCAGCCCATTATGTCACTTTTTCTGTGGGCTCAGGTCATGGAGTTCAAAGCCCCATGTTTTTGTCAGCTTTTCAACTTTTTGGGGATTTTTTTAGGGGAAAAACAAATAAATAATTGGAGAATGCACAAATATAAAAAAACTACAAACTTTTTGGTACTTAATAAAAGTTAGGGCCTGTGAGCCAGGTTTTTTTCTTGGGGGTTTATCTAAGTGGGGACCCGTAAGCATTGAGAGATTTTAAGTCAGAGGATATTTAAGTTAGGGCCTGTGAGACAGCTTTTGGTCTTGGGGATTTTTTTTAAAGGCCTATATAAATTGACAGCTGTACATATCACAATGATGGTCTGCAATTACTAGGGCTAACAATTAGGATTATCAGTGCTTGTATTTTTTTCTTATACGTTACAATATTTAGATTCTCTCTTTCAACTTTCAAAGTTGGTATTGGATCTCTAAGTCTCATTCTTCTCCGTTTGGGTCATCTAAATTGAACAAATAATGCTAGCAACACACTTTCCAACACACACTCTTTTATTGGTTAAATTCATGTGGGTCCCACCAAATTCCTACGGGACCCGCATGATTTGGTGGGGCCTATGTGAATTTTAACCAATGAAAGAGTGTGTCGTTAGCACTCCTAAAATAGAAATAAGATGAAGAAAGTGATTCCTAGTCTCTCACTTGTCGTCCCTAGACTGTAAAACATGTCAATAATATGCCTATTATACCTTCCTGAGACAAGGTAGTCGCTGTGGATTTAAATTGCGGTCCTCGTGAGCTTAGCTCGGTTGAGAAGGACAATGCATAGTATATGCAAGGTCTGGGGTTCAAACCCCGGCCACTACCAAAAAAAAATTGCGGTCCGCAATTGCAACCGCAATATAAATGAATTTAAGGTCTATGCAACGGCATCGCAACCCTTACCTTACAAAACGGAAATTATGAGGTTGGCTGGGACAAAAATCTAAGAGATTCAGATTTCTGTTAGTTCTATCCTAGGGTTTAGGCATCACCGCTTCCATTGATGAGGTTGAGTAAGGTCACAATTGACCTGTGGATTTTTTCAATGCAAGAGCTTTCAAAGTTGTTTTCTTTATTCCAAAAAATTTGAAAAGACTTCTGTTGGAATCAGAAAATAACTAGTAAGGAATAGCAGCAATTTGTGCTTAGGTTCGTGTACGTTCCTATTCATGTAGGGTGCTTAGATTGATTTATGTGCTTCAAAATTCGCACATGTACTTCGGAAATTGCCATGTATTTGTTTCTTCTTGAACAAAACATCATGTAATCAATTCAAAAGCATATATATATATATATATATATATATATATATATATATCCAATCTACTGAGTACTAATCACTCAAGCATTTCACCCTATCCTCAGTCTAGATCTTTGAATATCTCTCTTCTCAACTGCTTTGAACTCGATATAGGCATTCTATTCCCATCTTAGGTGTTGATAATGAAAAAGAATACTTTTCTTCTCCCCTTAATGACTTTATCACATCACATGGAATGGTGCATCAATAAACTTGTCTCACACCCCTTAAAAAAACATTACTGCAGTAAGAAAATACCGCCATATCATTGAGACTGCTACATGCCTACACACCTTTAAAATTTGGGGTGATGTTGTGATTAATGCTAGTTATTTGATAAAGAGAATGTCATCCTTTTCTCAAAATGATAGTATTCCCCCATTCCACTTCATTCCGTATTGAACCCTTCGTCCATGTTTCTCGTTGTGTCTTAGGTTCTTTGAACCCTTCTTTCCTATTTCTCCTTGCACTTAGTGCTATTTATTTGATGAATAGAATGACATCCTCTTCATTAAATGGTAAAATTTTCCTTCCCTGTTATTCCCTATTGAACCCTTCTTCCTTGTTTCTCCTTGTGTCTTTTGTTCAACTTGCTTTGTTCACTATCTCACAACAAGTCTTCATAATTTGTTTAAAGTGAGTCTTTCTTGGCTATTAGTGGATGCAGAAAGGGTACAAGTGATATTATTCAACTCGTTTTTATATTTCTTATGCCACCTTTTTTGAAGAAAGCCATTTCTCCACCACCTCAATGACAACAGCGTTTGTTGGCCAAGTACTCAAGTACGACAAGATGGTCCTTATGTTCCATTTATTACCAACTCTTTACCTTCAGTCTTAGATATTCGAGAGCCGTCTATTCCAATTGACCCTCGAGTTCGACCCTCCCATCATCACTTATCAGTATCGTCCTTTACCTGCTTCCATGAGACTACGAGATGAGAAGTTCGAGTCTGTGAAATCAACCTCTTGCAAATAATACACAGCCTACAATAGATTCATTGTAGATCCAACCCTTCCCTTTGTTCCCTATACCCCGCCATGGCAAGAAATTGATAGCTCCAGGTTATAAAAATGAAAAGGGAGGGTGAAGTAGTCAATTAAAAACACATAACACACAAGTGAGTGAGTTATAAGAAATACAGTATTAAATTTAATCCTAAGAGATGCTCAAGATACTCCAACATAATATAAAAAGATATTTTATGATATTCTAATAGCATTCAATATACAAAAAGTACCTGTGCCAGCCCTGAACTAGGATGTATGTGAACAGTCTGCCCATGTTTAAGTGTCCGATACGATCCATTTTTTTGCAATTTTGAAGAGTGTGGGAAAAATCCTGCAGTGGATAAAAATTTGAATCAGCAGGATGAAAAAAGATTCTTAATGCAAGTGATGATTCCAAGTTTTTAAAGCTCACCAGATGTTATAGATTTCTTGATGGCATCTAAATCATTAGGATTTGTAGTAAGCTCAATCTCAACCCTCTCTAATAGACCTGCAAGTTGATCACGGATATCCCTCGCCCGTTTCATGCTCCTTACCTAAACATAAAAAAAAATATAAAAAAAATGCCACAAATAATAACGCCGCTAAACCCTAGACCTTAAATGGCTACTCACAATTCATGATAAGACATTACAGTGTTCTTCAATCTATGTAGTCAAACCCCACCTGGTGGGAAAAGACTATGGGTAGAAGTTTTTATGATACTATCAGTAACTAAAAAATTATCTTAAGTGACCTCGAGATATGAGAGACAGAGAAACCAAGAGAAGAACAAGAAATAAAAAACAACCAAATACAAAAAAAAATAACTACCACAATAACATGCACCTCCACAGTCAACAAGGATAACAAGAGGGTAGGTTTCCACGGCAAAAATATATCTTATCAGTCTTTATCTAAAATGACCAAGAGTACATAATTAAACTTCTTGTGTTATATGGACTAAATAAATTGGCTAAATTAAATTTAATATTTTTTTTGGGTATCAAATTAAATATAATATTGGTAAAATAAAGAAACATTTCTAAATAATTATACCACCTCACTTCACTTGATTTTCTCCACTACTAACTCCACGACTTTTCACTTATTCACGTAAATGTACTAGTTTTTGTAGCAAAAAATCATACCTGTATATAATTTTCATAACACCATTGTGTTGAATAATTGGTCTCCTTCCAAGAATTGTAGACCTGAAGAAAAAAATAATTATTAAGTTGCAACAATAATCTAGAACAAGGAAATATATCAATAGTAAATTACAACCTAACAAGGATAGATATGCATGCAACCCATCAATAATCTCACTGTATCTCACGATTTGATTTATAAAACATTCCATCTATATGAAAAGATAAGCTCTCAACAGGAACAATGATATATTTTGACATAAATACAGAATATCCTACTCCTTGTATTAGAGAGAACTAGGATCTCCATCCTAATTTCAACTTCACAATCGAAGACAGATCTTTATTCTTTCTCTACTATAACTCATATCATGTTATTTCTCTATCTTTCAAGTTCTAACTAATTAACTAATGGTTGGAGCTCTGCTAATATATAACAGCAAATACTCAATGTGTAATGAGATCAACAACTGTCGCTGTCATTTCCAAAGATGCACAAACGAAAATAGACAAGTCAATAACCAACCAAACACAAAAAATTTAAAAGTGAACGAACCTTGAGCAACGCCATGTGGTCTCCAACATTTCCAGTGTGAAAATTCAGCCTTGCATTGTCTGCATGCACTTGTTTATCCTTTGGACGGTAAAATATCGAGTTTCCAATAGAAAGCATAGCAGCAATGGAAATGATGTCTTCTGAACACTTGTATTTTTCTGAAACCACTATCATTTTTGACAACATAGGATCAAGTGGGAACTCTGCCATCCGTCTACCTACTTTAGTTAACTCACCAAGCTTATTTAAAGCACTTAAAGCAAATAGAAGCTCCAGGGCTTTCAATAAGGCCTCAGCAGGTGGAGGATCCATAAATTCAAAGTGCAACAAGTCATGAATACCAAGACTTTTTAAAGTCAAAACTACATTTGTGAGGTTAGTCCTCTGTATTTCGGGTACAGTGTTATCATCCAAATCATTTTGAAAATTGTATGCAGTATACAACCGGAAGCACTTTCCAGGACCTGTTCTTCCAGATCGACCAGCTCGTTGCATAGCTGAAGCTTTTGAGATGGGAGACACTAGTAAAGACTCCATTCCTGTCTTTGGATTATAACTCTTCATCTTAACAAATCCTGGATCGATGACATACTTTATTCCATCAATTGTCAATGATGTTTCTGCGATATTGGTAGCAAGGACAACCTTCCGTGCCCCTTCAGGAGTTGGTTCAAATATTTTGGCTTGCAGTTCCGTTGGTAGGTTGGCATATATAGGACATATAATTAATTCAGCAATTTTAGTCCCTAAGCCTCTAGTTCGATGCTTCAAGATTTCTTCAGCCGTTTCAATTTCCTCTTGACCAGTAAGGAATATTAATATATCGCCAGGAGGTTGAGTAACATGGATTTGAAGTGCTGTTACAATAGCTGCATCTAAGTAGTCGGCTTCTGGTGCTTTGGTAAAGTGTATTTCAACTGGATACCTTCTCCCTGGAATTTTGAATATGGGAGCAGAATCGAAGTAATCACTGAACTTTTCTGCATCAAGTGTAGCACTTGATATCAGCAACTTAAGATCAGGTCGGAAGCGAGAAATATCCTGTCAAAAAAATTACAATGTTAGATCTAAAAACCAGCTTATTTATTCGATTAACCTGAGCACACGCTTCAAGTGCATCCAGATATAAGTGAAGACCATGCTTTGATGAGTTATAGACAGTAACCAAAAATAAGAATCATTGCACGACGTTAGAACAAAAATAATACATGTGATCAACATCAAATCAGTCACCAAGCAAATGATTGCACAAAAGCATGCAAAAAATGTCTTGAATATCTCAATCAAGATACTGATTGTTCAAGGAAAAAAATTATATCATCTGCCATTCAACTCGCTTGGATTACAAAGCAAAAAAAATAAATAAATAAATAAATAAGGGCTCACCTTCACTAATGCAAACAAAATATCAGTTGAGAGTGTCCTTTCATGAGCCTCATCCACCATCACAACACTACAATATTAGCAAACATAGTAAGAAAACAACCATAAAGCATCCAACCTAACCCTGAATCCTAATTCAATATATGCTCACCTATAACTTGCCAGATCAGGCTCACCAAGAAATTCCCTCAGTAACATTCCATCTGTCATATATTTCAGAATAGTCTTGTCTGATGTGCAATCCTCAAAACGGATGGAGTACCCAACCTTCAAAAAGAAAAAATTGAATTAATCATAACTAAAACTATAAAAGTTCAGTTGGGAAAAAGAGGGAGATATTTATAATTTAATTCTTTATTAATGAAAACCTCATGCTTCCCACATAGTGTACATATTTGTAGTTTGTACCATCTTTTAGGAAGTAAGAAATTTTAAAGAAAATAGCTGTATAATAACCAACACGAAACATAAAATAATAATATTGAAAAATGAAGATAGCCTACCTCGTGTCCTAGTTTAACACCTAATTCGTGAGCAACTCGAGCCGCCACACTCATAGCAGCAACACGACGTGGCTGAGTACATGCAATCTGTACAAAAATACAACAATTTTAAACTTCTTTCCAATGCCAAGGAAAGGCATGATAACTTCAGAAGATACAACAATTTGCAACAGACTGACACAATCATAAAGCAACACACCATAAAACATGCATATAGCTATTTGTTCCATAAATGACAAATAATAGTCGGCAACGACAAAGCAGATATAAATAAAATGGAATATCAGCTAAGCAAAGTAACATTAACTCAACCATATCTACCAATTGTAAAAATAAAAGTAGATATAATATAACAAGGACATCCAATGAAGTTTTAAAATGACTTAACCTATTGTATTAACATAAAAATTTATACAAATAAAAAAAAAGACAAAAAAAATCAAAATCACACCATTCCATGTTTTGTGTAGCCAGCTTCGTGAAGATATTGAGGAATTTGTGTAGTCTTTCCAGAACCGGTTTCACCAACAATTACAAGTACCTATTACAGGAAATTATTGAAGGTTAATTCAAATGGATATTCAATTATACACATGAAAATGTGAATAAAAAAGTAATGGAATCAAACAAAAACAAAAGACAGTTCATTGACAACAGAGATGAAATTCATTTCTCAAAAACCATAAGGCAGAACTATCAGAATAAAAAATGGGAAAAAGAAAGATTAAAAAGGGAGGTAACCATGCCTGGTGATCATGAACAGCTTGGAGCAATTCATCCCGATAAGTATAAATGGGTAATTTTTTCCTCTCCTCCTGAAAAAGGAAGTCGGAAAAGTATATGAATATAACATGCATCGGTAGTCAGCTTTAATGAATTAATCTTGTCAAAGATTGAGGATTCTAATCCATAATATTCAAGATTTAAATGGATAACGTTAGCTCCAAATCATCATTTCTTTCTCTAAGAAATAAAATTCAATAACATTGGGCATGTAGAGAGAAGACCCGTAGATGCCGTGGTAAGAAGAGTAGATCAAATGGAGGAGAGTCAAGTTAAATGAGGTAGAGGAAGACCTAGGAAAACTATTAGAGAAACCATTAGAAAGGATTTAGAGGTCAATGAGTTGGATCCAAATTCGGTTTATGATAGAACACTATGGCATCATTTGATCCATGTAGCCGACCCCACTTAGTGGGATAAGGCTTGGTTGTTGTTGTTGTTGTTATCATTATAATTAGTAATTACTTCATAAACCAACATAATAGCAGCCTCAAGTTATCTTTCCAGTTGCGATTTTATACAGAGACGTGACTTCATAGCTTTTCCTTTTTTAGTGTATTGCCTCAACCCATGGGCATGGGCTAAAACTATCACGATAACCATTGGCAAGGCAGTGCCTGTCAAACCACTAACACTAAATAAAGCCATTATTAATTGAGTTATTGAAATGCTACCTGAAGTGCCTCTGCTGCAGACTTTGCTTTGGACTTTTCAATTGAATCAGCCATCTCGTCGTTATCAAACTGCAAAGCAAGTCTGGCTCAAAAACAACAATATCACCATTAAACGTCATGAGTCAAGTTGAGTCATTAACATACCTTATCTCCATCCATCACAGATGCCTTGATAAAATCAATTTGGTCCTCGAACACAAACCTACATCCATATATTGTAATAAGTTTATAATCAGTAATGTGTGCACTCAGAGAAAGATACATAATGAATCACCGTCAATGCCACACCTAAATAATAAAAGCACACTGAATGAAGACTTCAGTGTCATCCAATTCGTAACAACAGAACAAGATAACAGTATGACATTGAGCAACAATTGTTTTAAAAGAACCAACTTACTGGTAATCATCAGAGGCTAGTTTTTTATTTTTGGACCCATACTTCAGTGTTGCCTTTCCTAGAAGATAATATCAAGAATGCAAAAATATGAAAACACAGAAAAAGAACAGGGATTTAATTTTTCAAAAGGTACATATTATAAGGAGCGTAATAATGAAGAGATATTTACCAATTTGATGTTCCTCCCATGCCTCTTGTTCAGCAAATGGATTCATCTTTTCCTCAGCATTTGTATCCCTACAGATAAACAAAATTAAAGATGTCCAATAAGGTTGTTAGAAAGGGAGAATGAGATAAAGTGAGAGAGAATCTAGCAGAGTTTAATCTAAATTATTCTTGTATATTCAATCTGAATGTGATGGAGTACAATGATACATTATAGAAAGATGTAACTAACTTCTTACTGAACTGTCAGCTGTTGCTAACTGTCTCCAACAGAATTCTGACTGTTGGAGGTTAGAGTATTGGGTCAATGCCCCAGTCTTAATGGTGGAGGTTAGAGTATAGGGCCAATGCCCAACTCTTAATACAAGATAGCAGTTATGTTGTACATTCTCAATAAAGGCAAGTACCTTTTGGAAACTCATGGGATAAAAATCAGAGAAAATATATTATAAATGGTATCTTGTTAATAGTTCATATCTAATTCCTTTTTCTTTTTATATTTTTTTCAATCATAGTGGAGATCATGTGGTAAGTGAGAACCTGTAACGCTGCATAGCCACAGAAAATCTCTTTTCTTGATTAACGCCACCTTCTTGATCATAAGCGTCTGGCATTCTATACTACAATTCCAGAAGAACATGAGAGTTTAGCAAAGACAGATATAGATGTGTATTTAACTTATCACAATCCCAAATGATCCCTTTGTCAAGGATCATGTCCCAATTTTCCAAAAAGATTAGAGATTGTGATATTTTTATACACTATGCCATTACAAATGAGAAGGATCACCATATTATAAAACTACACAGATTCAGTCAAGGAATTAAATAAGTCATCATCAACAGAAATCAAAAGCATAACCAAATATATATAACAAGAAGGGTTAAATATGTCTTTAATCCCATTAAATAACAACCATTCAAATTTAGTCCATATAAATATTTTATTCATGTGCAGTCCGATTATTTGGCAAAAAAATTATGTTTTTAGTCTTCTCTCGGAAGAGATTAAAAACATAATTTTTAATAGTGATTTAGAGATGAAGGGTTGTCATTTTATAGGCACCCGCAACATATTTAACCCTAACAAGAACAACTGGAGAATAGCTTATCTTCAATGAATAAAAAAAGTGACTACATTTCAACAACGATCAACCATGAAGGAATAAAAAAACTGATCCTGATCTAACACTCATTATTCATGAAATACAAACTTATTGATTACCTCATTCACATTGTCCACCTCCTCTGACCGCTTTTTTATAAGTTCATATAGTTCTTTCTTGTGCCTGGGGAGAAATAAAAAAACTTTAGAACTTTTTCATTCTAAAGATACAGAAGATATATCTTTGCCATTAGTGAATATACAGCTCTTTAAGAACTCGGCGTAATGATGGAAGGGTTTTAGCTCTCATGTACAAAGGCAGAATACACAAGTATGCCTCTTATTCCCGTAACAAACAAGTTTGAATTTTTAATTAAACTAAATTAAATAGATAATAATTTAAATAATATGTTTCAAGCATGGTTAATATGGTTATACATATAGAATATCACACTTGTATTGATGCGAGGCCCATAGAGCAATGGAAGAAAGAATATAGATAGTGCATCTATTTTGATATATGACACGTACAAGACAAATATTATGATATATTTCACACTAAAGAAATAACATCCTCGTCTAAAGGACTTAAACATCCAGAGCACCAAGTATTTTAGTGTTATTACTAAAAACTGAAAAGTAGATAGATAGAGCAAAAAGAATCAAACATCTTTGGTGAATGTATAACAAGAAAATGAGTATGTCCTATGCCGCTTGAATGAAAGAGAGACGGCAAAAATTATATCTAGAAACATCTAGCAAGGATATCCGACCTCATGGCAGATGACACTTAACAGACAAGCTAAAAACTAACTCCCATAACGTATTTACTTGAACACTGGCACCATCAAAATTGGGTACGGAGAATGATAGAACAAAGATAGAGAGTTCAGAATCATGCAGTCAGAACAAAGATAAAAATCGAGGAATTTAGAAGCATACAGAGATTAAGAAATGGTTTCAACGCACAGAGAGATATTACGAAAAATTGAGTTCAGTAGAGATTACAAAAAAGAAGTTTGTCTTTTTTCATTTTGTCACAGTATATACCGCTATTACCATATTTGTCAAAGAAAAATGCGGCTTTCTAAGAAATTATTGGAATACTTTATGCATTCCTAAAAATTTAAATATCAGAAGACAATAAAAGAAAAAAGCAAATCTAAACATTTGAGTGTAGCTATAAAATTAGAAAGAAAAGAAAAAAGGCTAGGGGGCCGAGGTTGGGTAAAGAATTTCCCTTACATTATTTGCTTGACACTACTTTTTATAGGGAAAACACAACAACAACAACCAAGCCTTATCCCACCAAGTGGGGTCTGCTTTTATAGGGAAAACAATTTTAAAGAAATAAAAATGTATCATAAAGTAACAAAAGAAAAATTGAAGGAGGAGAACTGAAAAAAGCAACTAGTACCTTAACTCACGCTGTTCCACTTCTGAAAGCTTCACACCATCAAATAGATATTGTTCATCTTCAATATCATCTCTGCGATAATCGTGCAAAAGGTTATCAATTTCAACTAGAAGATTAAGGAAAAATAACAGTATAACACATAACAGCTATGTCCAAGATACCAAATATTAATTTGTTAATCGACAGAAAATCAGAACTGGAAATAACCTTACGAAAATAAACAAAACGGAAGTAGAATCATACCTCAGTTCTTCTAATTTCTTTTCCTCCCTTTTCTTCAAGTATTCTTGCCGTGAATACTTTCTGAAACAGCAGAAAAACAATAAGCAAAGTGACATACTGCAGCCAACTTTATGCCATTAAAAGTGTATCTTATTTAAACAAAAAATAAAAGTAAAAAAACAACCGAGCCTTATGCACTATATGTTGTTTGTTATTTGGGCAAAGGACACCAATGGGTAATATCAAAAACCTAAATTTCAACAAGTCCATTTGAAGTCTTTTCCAAACCATGCCCTGGACGATTTTTTTTAGAGTATATAAGAATTTGTGAAGACTAGGATTAGTCTAGCGGTGAGGTGTTTGGGTAGTATTATACATGAGGTCCTAGGTTCAAACCTTTTTGCCCCCATTGCACACCACAAAAAATGGTTCATATACTTATTTATGAAATTAGTTTTGTTAGATCTTCAGTTTACTCCTCTGTCTTGGAGACTAGTCAGAATTTTAAAACATCGGTCTACAAGATACTAAGTAGTTAGCAGTACACCTCTTAAATAGCTCCAAGTAATATATTTCTTCTTCTGAACCCTCATCTTAACAACTATCTGGCAAATGGCAGAAATTTGTGGTTCTTATAACAGCTAATGAAATGATTTTTCCACACAATACAATCATATATGTATAATAGCAAACCTCAAAGAACGCAGATCATCCTGCTCTGCAGCATTAGATCTTCGAATTGCTTCTTCTGTTGGAAGAAAGATTGAACCAAGAAATTAAAATCAACATTTGGATATAAAGGCACATTTGCACTTATGTGTGCGTGTATGTAAGCTCAACCATCCACTTGCATACCTTCCTCCTTTCGTGTTAATTTTTGTTCAGTCAACTGATAAACAAGAAACAATTCAAACATTTAGAATGAAGACACAGAAAAGTTAAAAATGGGAGCAAATGATATATATATATATATATATATATATATATAGAGAGAGAGAGAGAGAGAGAGAGAAAGAGAAAAGAAT
>Ga0228711_1005126_pt1 | contig 19996 bp, 16 predicted proteins | sample MedpolnodulmetaG_2_FD_177996 | JGI IMG/M metagenome (GOLD analysis project Ga0228711, IMG submission 177996) | Root nodule microbial communities from Medicago polymorpha collected in Santa Monica, California, United States - brown nodules | ecosystem: Host-associated > Plants > Roots > Nodule... | reverse complement strand
CCCCTTTGTAAACGTAACCAGACAAATCAGCCACTTGCTTCAAAGCCTTCTTCCATTCCTCCAACTTATCATCGCCATGCCAATTGCTCGCCTTATGTTTAGCCATTGCTTCTCCATAAGTTCCTTCTTCTGACCATCTCACAATTGAAGGGTCAACGTCACAAAAGATTGGCCAGACAAATCCACCCCTCCCCTTTATGCATTTAAGGATATGACAAAGTTCGTCTAAACAAAAGGATGAAGTTGCATAATCCGGAGAGAGAACAACGATGGCCGCCTTTGATTTTTCAATAGCTTCGAAAAGTGATTCCTTGATATTTTTCCCTTTGTAAATCTCCAAGTCGTCCCTGAAGGTGCGGATTCCCCTGTTATGCAGAGCATTCCAAATATTTCCTGTAATGCAGCCAAGATATTCAACCAACAATTACCAAGTAATGCAGAGCAACAATTTATATCATTCAACAAAAGCATTTCACTCATCTCCTTTGTTGACATTGCTGAGAAGCCTCGATCGAACTGAGTCCAAATCTAACGCATTCTTGACACTGCAAATATAACAGGTTTTATAAACTACAAGCATAAGAACACAAAGAGAATTAATAAATAACTAGTTTGAAGTCAACGCCAAGGGATTTTGGCTACCAATAACATCTAAAGTTCTGCTATTCCATTATACCCATCATAATGTAAAATTTTGTTTTTTTATAGGCCAAAGAAAAGAAGGCTGGAATTTTATGTTTTAAGTTGGACTGAAATTTTCACGTCCCTAAAAGAGACTGATACTCTAAAAGAACAAAGGTTTAATCAGTGAAAAAAAGAAATAGACCCACCAGTACATAGTGTCTCCAGAAGAAACCACCTTCTTGCAAAGCCAGTCTGGCACAGTCTTTTCCAAAATCTCAATCTGTTCTTCAGTTTCTCCTATAGGGAGGACAAGATTAGTTAGCCAGAATGTTTATTACCAAGAAAACATGTACATTATAATAAATAGAATTAGAACATACTAATCTCAACAAAATCTAAACAGTTCATCATTATCTTTTGCAAGAGCTCCTCTTTTGTGATTGAAGTTCTTTTGACAGAGTCAAATATAGAATCAATCACATTAACCAGTTCCACCAATGATGAAGGATTGTTATCCGATGCAACCAAACAATGTTGATCTACGTTGATTTTCTGAAAAGAATGACCAAGGTTCTCATCTACCTGCATCAAGAAACCAATTAACAAGAAATCAATTACTTTCAAGAAAGAAAAAATTGTTTTTACAATAAAAAAAATTAAGGAAGATAATATTGATCAAAGTGTGGAAGTAAGGGATATTAGATATCAAGAATATACAAAAGTATGAACAATTATAAACACAGACCAAAAGCATATGCTTGTGAACTGTGAATGAACAAGAGATTTGAATGGAGCAAGAACATGGGAGAATAGTAAAGTAAGAAAATACAAAATGAATAAAGTGCAGTTAGTAAATCCCTTTCTTGTCATCAATCTAGAAAGAGAGGAGTATTCTAAAAATATAAACCATCTCTACTATTTGACACAGCCAATCTAAGAAATCGACTAAACTACGATATAATAAGTGTGTTATAAATAAAAACTTAACCATTTTTGTATAACCATCCTCAATGTTTCACTCTAAATTTTTTTGAAGAAGCAAAAATGGTATATATTAACGCAGACAAAGTCGCCTCTTTAGCACAAGGCGTACTAAAAAGACCATTCAAAATACAATCTGTCAATCAAATAATTACAAGTACACCGGTTAGCCGATACCCAAAGAAGACAACGGGTTCGACCACCATTGCTGACAACCATACACAATCTTCGACATGTTTCTCACCCAGTATGTTCATTATCTTATAACAATCTCTAAGGCTCCTCTTTTTTCATGCATGAATATATGATGAGTATCCCACTCACTAGTTAGAATTTAACATGAACTACTAAATGTCAGGAAAATAAATTGCTTTCTTTGCAAGCTCTCCATCAAGGATAAATTGAAAGGTACAAAATAGAATAATAAGTGAGTATCAAAGTATGATTTTAGGGATAAATCGAAAATTAAAACAAAAACTAGATAGCAGGCGCATACCTCCTGAGGCGGGGAAACAGAATCAAAAGATTTGAAGTCCTCCGAACATCCTCTGCTAGGTTTAGACATGTATACTCTATTGTCGAAATCATCACTGCCTTCGGTGAGTGTAAAGTCGAGCACTCTTTTTGCAGGCTTAAAACACGACCCAGACTTTTGGGCAGTCATTTTCTGAAGCTTAACATCAGAACCGAGCAACAATCTCTCAGGTGCCGACTGTGCAGGAGTGTGTGTCAACAAACTATCCGTACAAGAAATAATTTTCAAATCAGGGCTTTTAATGCGGCTAACAGAATGTGGAGGGGAGATCTTATGTACTGGTGTATTAATAACATTTTGTTGAATACACATGGACTGTGATTCCTTCTGCTTGCCTCTTTCTACATTATTACTCACACAATCAGACAATGGTGTACATTCTTTCTGCCATGTGCTTTCACTTTCTTGGTTATCCATCCAGTCAGATACATGGGATGACATAGAGTTTTTAGATGATGAAAAGCTCTGAACTAGCTCAGTCTCGTTAGCAACATTCTTCTGAGAAAAGTGTCTTTTAAAAGATGGACTCAGATGTAAGTTGTTCAGTGACAGTTCAATTTCATTGGAAGTTGATGAAAGTTCTTTTGACAAATTTACAGTTCCATCTTTGAAAATCAAGTTATAAGGTCTTTGGCTAAAGGGCTCTGGTAGTGTGGCCTCTGGAATATCAGTCCCCTGATATCCACAACAAAAAGCAAAAACAAAAAATTAAAATCAAAATTAAAGTGATGAGATAAATTCTTTTACATACCCAAAGAAAAGCAGTTGTCAAAAGGTAAGCATAACCAGTAGCCAAAAAATCTCATAAATCATAATCATCAACAACATTTTCAATTCAACTAAATCTCATATAATAATTTTTTATTATCATCAATACATTTTCAACCAAGTATAACATGCTTACATAATCACCAATGATCCAATATATTTTCAACAAAATATCATACAACACCTTATTATTATGATTAATACATATTCAACTACTTATAACATGCTTCCATCTACCTACCATATGGAATTACAAATCACAGCACAGAGTACTGTGCAGAGAATGAAAACCTAAATGCCACCACAACAGTAGTAATCTTGAATTCTGCAATCCCTTGACTATGTTACCAAAAAATGACAGTATTACATCCATTACATAGGACTTTTCAGACTTTAGACACAACCAATGAAGTTCTAGAACTCACTCAGATTGGATTTAGAAATGTGGACTCCGACATCTAAAATAATAATCCAAATCAAAGCTAACAGTCAAACAAGATCCCATATACCACTGTTAAGATAGCGCAAATTGCTCCTTCAAATACAGAAAATACAATCAATAAGAGTAACACCCCAAAATAAAAAAATGTTACCTCAGGATGCAGATTAAAGAAATTAATCAGCCTGGAATTAAAATATCGTATAAGAGCCAAATCAGCAGACTGTTCGGAATGATCTTCTACAACGTCAAATACCAAGGTTATCTTCAAATCCGGCTTCATACACAAGCTCTTCTTATCCACAACAACCACCTTTTCAATTTCTATACCTTTGGGAAGTATATACTTCATCTGCGCTAGATGAGCATAAGAGAAGTTTCTGAAAATAAACCACACTATAGTCACTTCCTCAATCAATCAATCAATCAAGGGAAATCAAAACTTTGACTACATATGGTGAACTTTAGTGAAGTCGATCACGGATCTTAGAAAATAGTAGTTTGTTCAAATTTCGCTACACTACAATGCTCTAGCATTAGCCTCTATTTGACAACACTTTGAACTAAATCACATATCATGGAACAATAGCGATTTGTTAAAATTCTACTACGGCATAGTGCCACTATATGCACTAATTGAGAACTCTGATACACTTGCACACAAACTCATACACGCATACACCTTTGTAGCACCAACACTTCTTATCGAAGTTGCGTCCAGTGTTCGATACCGACATATTTGATTACATTCAATTATATCATTTTTTCAAATAATTACTAGTGTCCACATGTCAGTGTCTGTAGCAGTGCTTCATGTATATACACACACTACAGTCACTACCTTAATCAATCAATCAATCAAAGGAAATCAAAACTTTGACTACATATGGTGAACTTTAGTGAAGTCAATCACAGATCTCAGAAAATAGCAGTTTGTTCAGATTTCGCTACACTACAGTGCTATAGCATTAGCCTCTATTTGTTAACACCATGAACTAAATCACATATCACGGACCAATAGCGGTTTGTTAAAATTCTACTATAGTATAGTGCCGCTATATGCACTATTTGACAAATCTGACACACTAACACAAACTAATACACACATACAATTTTGTATCACCGACACTTCTGATTGAAGGTGTGCCCGGTGTCCGTTGCTGACACATTTGATTACATCAAATTATGTGATTTTTTCAAACAATTACTAGTCTCAACATGTCAGTGTCTGTAGCAGTACTTCATGTATTATATACATATTAGAAATCATGGTTGAGCCTAACACAACCCCACAAAACCGGCTTGTGAGGTGAGGATTGCCCCCACTTATAAACAAATTGTTAGGCCAACTCCTAACCGATGTGGGACTCTTAACACACACCCCCTCACGCTCAGGATTGCACATCTGAAGCGTGAACATAAATGACGGGTGGCCCGATAACGGAAACCTGATAACAAGTGGCCCAAAGAATCGTGAAGAGGCTCTGATACCATATTAGAAATCGTGGTTGGGCCTAACACAACCCCACAAAACCGGCTTGTGGGGTGAGGATTGCCCCCACTTATAAACAAATTGCCAGGCCAACTCCTAACCGATGTGGGACTCTTAACAATACACACACAAAGATTATTTTAATTAGAGGGAAAATATCAAAATACAACCTTAAAATGGTTAGTACCCATAAATAAATAAATAAATTTGAAAGAATTTGAAAACAAAACAATTACCTCTTAGCAAGAACTTCAACCTTGTTGCAAATATTTAGAAAAGTTGGAGACTTTTTACGCAGATGCAACAATCTAAGTGCACAACTCATACCACTAAACAAATCAGCAACATTCTTGTACCTGCATAAAATAAAATAAAATCAAAAATTACATTTTTTTCTTCTGCTAAACATTCAAAAATCAAATTTTTACTATAAAAATTGGATAAATGTTGGATTTAATTAGGGTTCATACTTTTCTGAAAGCTGGGTATTTGAATCTTTGAAATTAGTGGCTAATAACGGTTCAGTCTTCTTCTCTGGAGTGGGACATGCAATTGATTTATCAACTATGTGAAGAATCTTCTTCTCAGACTTGAAATCTGAAGAATCTTTCACTGATTTATCACATGCTTTTGGATCCATTCTTCAGCAACAAAATTGAGAATGATGCAGAAAAAACTGTGTTAAGGGATTGAAATTACGAGTGTGAGAATTGAAATTGAAGAAGAGATTGAAGGAAATTGTGGTTTTGAGAAAGAGCGGTTACCTGAGTTGAAACCCTAGATGAGGTTGATGGGTAGACGAGGGAAAATTTGTGTATTCGAAATATGAGGGACGAAAGTATTCCACTTTCTTTTATAGTGACAAAAAAATTGAATTTTTTTTGCTTTTTTAAAGACAAAAATATTATTTAACCCAACAATTTATTAAATTAAATAATATAAATCCAAGAAAGAGAATGGGGATTCTACCATCATATCCCTCAAAATTATCAATAAGTTTGTATTATTATTATTATAAACTAGTGTCGATCCTTAAGTTGGATATCGAGTTTTTTGAAAAAAAATATTTTAAACTAGTGTGAAGACTTAACGTGGCCGTTTTTTGTTGTAATCGATAAAAATAATAAAAATTTGTTAGATTTAATCAAATTACTTATATAATATTAAGTTATTTGATTGATAAAATGAAGGAATGAATAAGAGGTAATGAAAACAGAGGAATAAATAAATATTATGAAATTAAGATATGGTGTGTAAGATTAACAGGTTGATGATAATAAAACCTTAGTCATATAATTCTTTTGTTTTTTTTAAACTCGGTATCCGATCCAAGGATTGACTAATCTGAAGGGACCAATCTCACTGCCCACTTGTGGGGACCCCGTTCTAAGCCAGAGCAAAGCTTTGTATGGACATGCCCACCGAAATTGGTACCAAAGGGAATCGAACCTGAGACCTTAAGAGGAGCACACTCCAAGATCCCAAGCCAACCACTAAGCCAACCCCAATCGGATTCATATAATTCTTTTCTTAACCGAGAGATATGATTAAGTATGGCCAAAAGAAGAAGACATGTTGTGTGAGATTAGTTGATGATGATAAACTCTAGTCACAAATTCATTTGGTAATCGAGATGAATAATTAAATATGGTGAGACAAGATATGATGCATGGTATTAGTCGATGATAATAAACTCTTAGCCATAAGAATCATTTGATAAATGCTGCTATTAAATATTGGGATTAACAAAGGATAGTTAACAAAGACATGTTTTTTTCAACTAAATTATACTTGATGAATTTAAGAGTAAAACTATTTGAGGATAATTTAGTTTTATTAAAAATAGGTTGCACCAATAAAATGTGTATGATTTTTTTTTAGTTAAGTAGTTTAAAGGTTAAAGTATCACACTTTTAAGTATGAATAACTAGAGAGAGAGGCGTAGCCTCTCGATCCAATGTCGTAGCCATGGCTACCCTAAAGTGAATTTTATTGGGATTAACTAAGTATATTGTAGTATTTAGCTATCCAAAAGATGTTTATTCAGCTACCCTATACAAATTCAATGGTTCAAAGAACTATAAGACCATTCCTAATGGGGGAATTTTAACTACATGAACCTTGGTACCTAATAGGTAACTCATTAGGAAGAAAATGTGATGAATGCTTATAGCCAATAAGTGTTTCTTTAACCACTACCTCTCTCGTCAGGACCCACGTCAATTTAAAATCAAACTATTGAAATATAATTATATAAAGTTATTAGTCGATCCAATTTAAGAATTTTGTAGGAGGTGTTGAGTTGAAGAAATCGAGTGTTTATTATGTACTCCAATTAAAAAATTATAAAGGAGTAAGACCATCTACAACAGAGCACCCTAAATTGGATGCTTAAATTGAATTCATATGGTCACGTCATTCATTTTACAGTAATATTTAATAAGCATCAATTTTCTCCAACCTAGCACCTTAAAAGAAATTATTAAATAAGTCCCACAAATAATTTTATATCATTATATTTCAACAAAATTTATTTATTTTATTAAGATTTATTAAATGGGACCCATGAAAAATGAAGAGATAGAGTACTTCTATAGCCACCCTTCTCCATAGCCACTCATGTATTATACTCCACAATGGGGGTGCCTATTTAATGTGGTGCTAAATAGGTGAAGGACCCACCATTGTGGATGGTCTAAGACCATCCACAACAAAGCACCCTAAATTAGGTGCTTACATTTATTTTATATGTCTACATCACTCATTTTACGGTAATACTTAATAAGCATCACTTTTCTCTAACCCAGCACTTCAAAATAAATTATTAAATAGGTTCCACAAGTAACTTTATATCATTACATTTTAACAACATTTATTTATTTTATTAAAATTTATTAAATGGGATCCATGAAAAATGAAGAGAGAGATGATGCTTCCATAGCCACCATTCTCCATAGCCACCCATATATTATTCTCCACAATGGGGGTGCCTATTAGTGTGGTGTTAAATAGGTGAAGAACCCACCATCGTGGATGGTCTAATATGTCTACACAGAACCCACTTAAGCACCAACATATAAATGTCTCCATTGTAGATGCTTTCTAACATCGTGAATCTATATACTAAGATGTTGTGTATGGATATGACTTATTGATCATCGTCTAGCTCAACTATGCTAAAAACTACACTTATAAGTACATTTTTTTTTATTTTTAAGGGACACTTATAAGTACATAATTCATATATAATTTAGGATATGAATAAGAACAAGAAGAATTCTTCATATTAAAAAATGAAACATTTATGTCGGAACTTGGGTTTAAATCTGATAAACATTGTTCAAAATTTACTATTTTTTCAATCAAAATATGAAAATATATGGATTTTTTTTTTAGAATCGAAGGTTTAAGATGAAAAATAAAATACAATTTTTTTAAGTAGTTTAGAGGCTATAATTTCACTATTTAAGATAAATAGTGGGAGAACTTTATATTTGAACATCGATATCTATATATTATAATGTATGTATCAATTGAGCTATGCTTAATGCTTATAAGAACACAAATATAATACAATTGTGTTTTTTTTCTTCAAGTGGTTAGAAATTCACCCGTTATTAAGATGAATAAATCAAAAATCTAAAGTTCAAACACTAATTCGTACATATATAAATAATGTGATATCTACCAAGTTAGCTATACTCTCGGTGACAACAATATAATACAACTTATTCGATCACAATTTGATGACAAAATTAATTTGCATTATGACAAATTATTATGTTTTTTCTGTAAGTTACGAATTCATTTTTTTGAAAGGGAAGTTAGGACTTCATTATAACAAAACAAAAAAAACGATACAATCCATATTTAATAAGATCCAGTCCAGAAATAAAATAAAAATACAAAAAGAAAGGTATTACAATCCATATTTAATAAGATCCAGTCCAGAAATAAAATAAAAATACAAAAAGAAAGGTATTTTAAAATACCTTATTAAATCAAATATACTCTCTCTGTCTCTCTCTCGCCAGTTTCGAACCGAGGTTGCGAAAGTGGGGTTCAATCAGATAAATCAATCCAACCAACTAAGCCACTCGTGAAACTGGCGATAACTTTTCCAGATATAAACAATTTAAACAGAATCATGAATAGTATGGTAACATTCAAAGTGGTAATTTTACGGTGAGATTAATTGTTAGATAATTACATTGATTTTTTTTCATATAAATCCAGTTAAATTTTATAGGTAGATGTTTCTGAAAATATTTTAGAAACAAATGTAACAATTTTTAATATGATGTAATCAATGGTGGATGTTTTAAAGAAGTCGTTAATGAGTTTCATCAAATGAAAGTTGTTTGAGTAAATCTGAGTTTGATTTCTGGTGAAACAATTTTTTATATGACTTTACTTACATTTTGGCAGAACTCCGAATTATTGAAACTCATTTCCTGAAAAATTCAGAGATTAATACAAAAAAATAAAGGGTGGGTGCTTGGATTCTTTACCAATTAGACTTATAGTTCCATACTTTTGATTGTGTCTATGGACAAATATATCGCAAGATGTCAACTCTGTAGATAAATCTTACTATCTTAGTTCCTTTAAAAAAAATTATGTTGAGTAATTAAATCTCGTCAAAAAGTTATTAAAAAATTAATTAATATATTAGATAAAAAAGGAAGTACAAAAAGCGGGGATATAAACCTGACCTAGCAACCACAAACAACCCTAATAGGGTAATACAACAAAGATTAACAAAAAAAAAATGGTATATGAAAAAAATCAACTGGGCATAAAATCCAGTGATGAACTCAAATGCGTCGCACAAAAATACACACCATACGCTCAACACAAGCAAGCCCAACGCGAAACTTGAAATCAGATTGCAAAAGAAATTGATGTGTAAAAATTTGCAAGCATTTAACGAACCAACATGAATTGAACAAAAGAAAAGCAGAATAAAATCAATCCATCTGTTGGGGAATGGTGTGTGAATCGACCACCAACGCAGACAAATTCATGAACCAATTGCTTGTACGACAAATCACAACAAGCATTACCAGCCGTTTCGAGCTAAACGAACTCCGTACGAAATGAACTAGATCTGAGAAAACAAAACTAGTAAGACGACAACAAGGATTTTGAAGAAGAACCTACGCAACCCATAACATAAGTTCCAGATGCGTCTTGATATTAGCCAGACAAACATTGACAAGTTTTGGTTCCTACAAAAAAAATTCAGCACGTAGTTTTAGTCCTTGTTAAATTAAAATTTGTTTAATTATACTTAAACTTTAAAACTTTTTAATAATATTTTACATACTCATTCAAATCATTATAAAAAGTTTATCCGCATTAAGTTAGCTCAAAATATCATTTTTAGGTTCAAATTTTAATTAGTTTTATCTTGAAATTTGGACGTTTTAAAAATTCATATTTAATTCATTACACATTAAAAAGTTCTAATTTTTAATAAAAGAGATTATTATAATGTTCTTAAGATGCATGTAAAAAATCATTTAAAAATATAAAATTTTAAGTATAATTAAAAAAAACTAATTTAATAAGGACTAACCATACTATTAATCCTTGTAAACACCTCCATCATAGTGATGGAGTTTGTTCGTCGTTCACTACTAAAAAAACAAAAATTAGTGAGGGATATTTAGTGAGGGAAAACGTGAAATCCCTCTCTAATTCCGTCACTAAATTTTGTGACTAAGGAATTTGTGAGGAATTTCATTTTTTCCGTCACTAATTTCCCTCGCTAATTTTGCTTTTTCTAGTTGTGGTTGATGTGGCTGGTTGTGTTTGTTCAAGCGAGATATTTCAACATCGAAGGTGTAGTCATCAACTGTGTTCGGTTGGTGGTTATGTTTCTCAACGGATTCACACCACCGTCGCCGTCTTATCCAAGTCACTATTAATTTGACAATGGACTGTTAGGCTCGAAATAGCCATGAATGGTCGCTGTTTTTCGTTGCGGTGAGTTGCTGGTGAGTAAACTTGTTATCCGTGTTGGCGGTCAAGTTACCTCACTACCCTCAAAATAAGTTCCGTGCTTGCAAACATCACAAAGTGCACTGGTGCGCGTGGATTCGCTAGTTACCGTGTTGGCGGTCGAACCCACCCCCCACTTTCAAGCATTTTTTACTGACATGGGACTGTTTAGACTCGAAAGAGTCGTCAATGCTTGTTGTCGTTGTTGCAGGGAGTTGATGACACGTGATTCGATTTCGTGTTGACGATCGACTCACTCGCCAAACTTTAGACCCGTGCTTAATTGTTAGAATTGTTTAGGGTTGAATCCACTTTGTGGATATTTTTTTTGTTTTGCCTTATGTCCCCCAGTTTTATTTTGTAATTTTGCATTTTTTAATAATATATATGAGCAATGGACAATATATTAGAGTAGGGTACTAACTTAGTTGGACACTATTCTTTTTTATGTCATTTTGCTCTTGGCTTATAAAAAAAAATCCTTGTAAAATTAAAATTTGTTTAATCATATTTACACTTTTAAATTTTTAACAGATTTTTTACATACTTATTTAGAACATTATATATAGTTTTACCGCAAAAAGTAGCTCAAAATTTGTTTGTTAGGTCCAAATTTTCATTAATTTAATTTGTAAATTTGGTTTTAGAGAATTCATATTTAATTCAATACATGTTAAAAAACTAAAACGATTTATAAAATAGTTTCTTATGATGTTCTTAACAGGTTCGTAAAACATTTAAAAATTTTGAAGTTGGATTATAATTAAACAAATTTTAATTTCTTTTTTAATAAAGCCAGAACAAAATGACATGTAAGGAATAGAGGACGTCTCAACAAAGTTGACACCCTACTCTAAGTCTACGTTTGTCAAATGCTCATATATATTATTAAAAAAAAGAAAAAGTACATAAAAACTGGGGGGAACAAATTTTAATTTAACAAGGACTAAAACTATGTGCTGAAAATTTTATAGGGACCAAAACCTGTCTCTTTTATTTATGAGGACCAAAAATGATTATAGGATTAAAAACATATTTAACTCTATAAAAGTTTTTAACACTTAAAAATTCATAATTTTGAGGGAAGCTCTCAAAATCTCTTCTTTTTTTGATTTTTCAATTGAATTGTGTGATAAGTTATTCTGCTTTCTTCCCTCGAAAATAAAAGTCATTATGCTTTCAATTGAGTACTTCAAAATTCTGAATTTGCTACCATTGAACCGTTCATGGTAAAAGTTTTTATTTATTTTTATTTGAATTTATTGGAAGTGATATGAGTTTAAGGCTTGGAATTTTGAGAGAATGTAATGGTGGCAACTTTGGAAATTCTTTTTTTTTTTTTTTTTTTGGAGGAAAGTTGGCATTTTTGGATTTTCCCATGTTGGAAAATTAGCTCAATATAATATAGATCTAATGTGGTTTTAGGATGAATCCAGAAAATGTTTGTTTGAATTTTTTATGATATAAATACCAAGTTTCCATCGCAGTTTACCGGTGATTAATTTTGTAAAATATTTGTCGGGCATTGGTGGATACTCTCCTCTCGATATGATTTTCTTTGGACGCAAGAGTTGTTCATGGAATCTTTGACCACTTGTTTAAACGGACCTCCCTGCCACTTAATATTTTAATAATCCAAATTCCGGATTTTTGTTGTTGTTTAATCAAAATAATGGATCAACATTTTTTTTTAATATTTAATTTGTTGAATTGTTCATTTTTGGAACATTGTTGGTTAACCTAGTGGTTATGTTTCTGAAGTTTCAAAAGACACGTTGTTTCATGAATTGGCACAAGAAAGAGATTAATGAAACCAAAAGTTTTCCATTGTTGCTTGTTTAGATTTTTTGGATTTCTTTTTGGACACCCTTTACTCTCAATTATCCTTCTTTTATTGAATTTTAACTCTTTAAAACTTTTACTTTAAGCAACCATTTAAGTGTTATTAAAACCGTGCAAGCATAGTTTAATCTTTTGAAAACTTTATAGTTTTTGTCTAGTTGGCACAATTTTTAAACATTGACACGGACATCACTTGTCATATCTCATGCTGTTCTTGTGATATTGTTTCTTTTTATCTCTATTTTTTATATTTTCTTTCTCAAACTCAAAAGCCCTACCTATGAATTTTCTATGCAGAAAATACCATAACTTTTGACTTGACTAGTCAACAACCAAGGCTAAGGACAAGGTTTGTTAGTTAAATAATTAAGGGTCTGTTTGGATCGTCTTATCTGAGTACTTATATAAATACTTGTGAGACGGTTTGACAGAACTTATGAAAACAACTTTTGACATGTTTATAAGCTGTTTCAGCTAATTTTCATAAGCTCTTTAGGATAGTTTATGAAAACAGCTTATATGAAAACATTTTGACTTTTTTTTTATCTTTTGTAATAAGAAGATTTTTAGCTTATGAGAGAGTGGATGAATAAGAGACAATCATTAATGGTGATGATGACAAGAGCCTAAAAAAGGGTACAAAAATAATGCTAATGAATAAAATATTTGTTTGTTTATATAAAGTAATGATGTGGAGAATGGAGAGTGCCATTATAAGTTAAATGTAATGCTTCTCGTGAGCAACCTAATACCACTTTTTGTTGGTTGGCAACTTGGCATTTAATTAGTCTTGTTAGTGACTTTTTAGTGTTAATCTCTTAGCTTCCATGTAAATGGTCTTTAATATCATAATACTTCAATAAAATGAATCAACATTTCTATGAGTGATAGAGATTCTTAGGGTGAATTATTGTAACTTGTTTGTATCAGCATTCAGCAAGGTATAGTAAACCTTCAAAGATGGGATGCATAGGGTCAACTCCGAAGGATTCTGGTGGAAATCGAAGGAGGCCAGGGAGTATTGGAGAGGTTTCGGTATATGTTCCTGGTTTAAGAATTCCTAAACCTGTTGATTTTTCTCAATCATCACTTGGTGATTATTTGTCGAAGAATATAATTGAACGGCTATCTGCTCTTAGAACGCGTATAGTTGTAATGGCTAGCCAAGAAGGTCCTACAATTACAAGAACAAAAAGAAAAAGTGTTACTCAACATGGTTAGTTTTTTTAGCAAAAGTAAAATTATTCTATGTGACATATAGGCTGTGTTAAATTTTATTGATGCATTGGAATCGTGTGATTTCATCTTCAGGTGGTTCAACGCTGGCTAACCTTTTTCAGGCTCTTGAAGATTACTTGCCGGTTCTTCTAGGATTAGTTAAAGACGGTAAATCTTGTGTTTGTTCGTTAGTACCTCAATGTTTAAACCATTTACACACCATGCGCACCAACCACTTGTGCTAGACCCCAGTGGTTGACGTATGCTATCTGTAAGACAAAGAATTGATCATTACTTATCTTTATTGTGTAGGAAGTCATTTACAATACAAAGTACAGTTTGTTTGGATGAACCAAGAAGATGATAAAGAGGTAGCTTCTGAAATTCATAAATGTTACTGAGTTTAATTTGGATCTTATTTCCAATAATGAAGAATGCTGATCAATTTGTTCCGGATACTTTTGTGCGCTTTTTACAGGAAACAACCATGTCTAATGCTTGGTATGAGGTGTTGTCAGTTTTGCATTTGATGGCAATGCTATTACTGTCAAAGGCTAATCTTTTGCTTCTTCCAAGATCATCCAGTGATGGTCATCAGCAGAAAGTATCAGATGGTACGTACCAATACTACAAAAAGATTGGTAAATGCTTGCAAATCGCGTATAAATGGTGACAACTGCATAATATCTTGACATTATCAAATGATCTTGTTTCTTCTGTGTGCTTCTGTGTTCATGCATGTGTGCATGTACATTCAATGACTAGTAATTGCTAATTTGTCGCAGTAGTCAAATTAAACCGAAAAGTAAAAGTTTATAGATTCTTTGTTTTTTCATTCCATTTTGCCACAATCCGATAATGTGAAAGTTAAGATTTTGGTATCGACTAACAGAAAGCAGACGAACTTCTATTGATATCTTCCTAAAGGCTTCTGGATATCTGGATTGCGCAGTCAAACATGTTCTTCCACAGCTACCTGCAGAACTCAGGTTTGTACATATCTGGATTGTCCCATTTTTGTACTGTTTAATCTAAATAACCTTCTTCATTCCTTTGATGTTTATTACTCTGGCTTTGATTTTAGGAGAAACTTACCAGTTGATCTAGCGGAAGGTGTTCTCCGCGCACTCTCTCTACAAGCTTTAGGACAGGTATCGATGTTTCTTTTGCGCAGACTCATCAAGTGTCATTTGTATCATTGTTCCTCAATGGCTAAAAACTATTCTGCTTCCCTAACTTGGAAATTTATTTAGTTTTCTTATCACAAAGTTATGTTGATTATGAAAACCGTTGATTTAGCATCGCTATGGAATAATGCATCTATCATAATATTATGCTCATGTTTTCCATGGAGATAGCAATTTATTTTCTCAACACTGAAAAACAATTTGTTTTCCACGGAGATAACAATTTGTCCGCCCATCCCAAAATTCATTAGTTTTCTTAATACTGTTCTAAGGGAATTTAGTTTTATCTAGGGATTTGTTTCAACTAATGTAATTTCTGATTCAAATCCATTAATTTGTATCGTGAATCTTTCACTAGGATAAGGGGAATGTTCAATGTTTAGATACTAGATACCATTAATCTAGTTCACATCATTTTTTATGTTTATTGATTTCCTTTACTGTTTTTTCTTCAGGGTGTAGATATACAAATTGGAATGGCGATTGATAGTGCTAAAGCAACTCTTGCAGTGAAGCGTAGACTTGCATGCGAGATGCTGAAATGTTGGCAACAGGTATAACAACTTGTTTCTTATGATATGAGATCTGTACTCTACTGTTTTTTCGCTTATGTCAAAAAAATCTTAGCGATCTTCAACCTGTTTCCTTTTAGGTCTACATTGTATCATTTAGAACATTTATTTTGTCCTTGGACATGTTTGTTTTTATTCTATAATCTCTTTTTACGTCTTTAACATGTGTGCATTTTTTTAGCAAACATTGATTTGATTACTTACATTGTTCTGTTATACAGGCTCAAGATAACATTATGAACCTTCCGCTAGCAAATGGTTGGGGCGAAAAACATCACTTTCTTGTGAAATGGAAATATGTTGAAGCCAAGGTATATGCTTTTCCTCTCAGTTATTTGCATCTTTGTGTAACGAAAATCGAGGCCTAACTCATCCGTACAAAACCGCCTTGTACGGTGAGGAGTGCCTCCTCTTTATAAACTCTTCTCAAGAATCCTATCTATTCGATGTGGAACTAAATCCCCTCGAGTGTTGGCCACTAACACACCCCTCACGCTTCAGCCCACCCCAATGGGCCTAAAGCGTGGACAATGCAAGCCCAACGATGGACCCGATAGGCTCTGATACCATGTAACGAAAATCGAGGCCTAACTCATCTGTACAAAACCGGCTTGTACGGTGAGGAGTGCCTCCTCTTCATAAACTCTTCTCAAGAATCCTATCTATCTGATGTGGAACTAAATCCCCTCGAGTGTTGGCTGCTAACACTTTGTACTTGGTTATTACGTCTTCCTGCATAGTGCTACTCTCTCCGTTCCTTTTTAGTTGTTGTTTTAGAGATATTACACAAACCAAGAAAACTTGTAAATTTTGTTACTTTTGATGGAATGATTTGTATTTTTTCTATAACATTAGCCTGAACTATTTATTATCTCATTCCACCTACTTCGATCTTTGCAATAAATACTTAAGGGTATTATTGACAAAACAATATTTAATGTTACGATGAACTTTAAAAACGATTTACCAGGCTGTGGCATATTATTATCATGGTTTGATTCTTGATGAGGGAAATACAGAGAAATCTCATGGGATGGCTGTAGCTGCTTTGCAAGCAGCAGATGAATATTTCAAAGAAAGCAAGAAGTTGTGCGAGGCATTCAACACTGCTCCTCCATTGTCAAGGTTATCTATTGTCTTCCCCTTTATCCAATGCTACGCTATTATCTGTTCTCAAAACAGATTTTTACTTTATGCTAATTGCGCGAATGTACATGACACAAGCAGGGGAATAATAATGACCTTGGAATGCACATGAAACCTATGTGATTGTGCATGTAAAATTACTATCGTACTATTTTTGTTATAAAATACTTTGGTTTACGATGAGTTTAGTTTCTTGTTAAGTAAGGATGTTTTTGGAAAAATTGGAGTCTCGCTGGTTAAAACAAAAGCTCATATAGTATAGAGTATACACATATCTGTCGTATAAAGTTCTTTTGCATATAGAAAATGAAGTCTGTTATACAAGAATTCCATGGTTAGTAATATAACTACTCATTTTTTGGTCTTAACCCTTCGATTGCCAATAAAAGGGCTGTAGTAATCTAGAGTTCAACCAGGGGAAGTAAGTAAAGTCTAGCGAATGATTATTCCAATCAGGGGTTGAACTCGGCTGGAGCAGTCCTTGGCTAGGCTTTACTTGAAATATATAATCACTATTTACTATTCTAGCTCATTAATCTAGCGATTTTCACATTTGTTTTTTGTTTTGCACAAAAATAAACTATGTTCCACAAAATTTTGTACTCACTTGTTTTGATTAATCCTATGAAGCATCTTGTATTTGGCATCCTTGTGATCATGAGTTTCTTCTAGTGTTTTGTACTTTTGAAAATTTGGTCCATAGTTTCACCCCTGGAAGCAAATTGATTTTGCTCTCACTATAATTTGAATGAAAACTGGTAATTATTCTCAAATCTCCAATTGACTTTTGAGGATCATAATGAAGATGTTGTATCTTGTATGTATGTAACTATAGTTGAAGGTGTATAAAGAAACGTATTTCAAGAGCTTGTGACATAATAAGAATTTTATACACCAAAAGCTATAGTAATATATAGAGCTTTCAATTTCAAATTTTCTGAGAAATAGAGAGGATCTTTACTCCACTTCTGCAAGAGCCTGTAACATTTTTGGAAGACATTTATCGATCATGATTTATTGGGAATTACCATGACAATGTTTTCTTATACTATACTATAATGCCGGTCTTGTGCTGTATTATGGCCCATCTAACTTGCAGTCATGATGCAGAAATCCACCACTTTGGGGGACCATGAAATATCTCTCTGAAAAAATTCCTAAGGATACTTCAAGCAAGGTGCGAATAAACCGTGATCTATACACTCACGAAAGGTAAATTTTCCGGAGTTCATGACTAATCTGGTTTCCTAACTGCAATCTGATGATCATTCTTGTAGTACAAGAAAAAGAAAAGGACTAAAAAAAACAATACTTTTATATTTTATAACAGGATCATGGAGACAGCACCAACATTGCCTGAATTTTCCTTGGCATTGAAACCAGATGAATATCAACTTCCATTAGTGGACTCTTCTTGGAGAACAGAGAACATAAAAGTGACACAAACTCATTCTAACCATCTCAATGGTGACAAATGATAAAAAATACTATGAATTTGCAAATCTTATGGAAATGTTGACTTTCTTGAAAGGTGGAAGTCAAAGAAGGGTGTTTTTGTTTTCCATTCTAGTCAATAGGAAAAAATAAAGTTTTTGTTTAGTTTTTCCATTCTCTTTTTTATTGTACTTTAATATATTAATTTGTTTTCTCTTGATCCACATAATTCAAAGATACCTTGAAAGTAGAGCTTCCATTGGCTTTAATGAAAATTTGACACTCAATGAAAAAGATAGGGGATCCTTCCCAATATATACCAATAAATAAAGACAGTTACATCATTCATTTGTTGTACAGAATTTTTGCGAGTGTTTGTGTGTAAAATTGACTTGTGCATTGGGGGTGAAACAAGTATAATACAAGCACACAGTGTTAATGTAATTTCACCAAGAGGTGGTTTTGTGATTGAATGGAATATTCGGAATGTTGATCATCATCATAATCGCCGTCAACTATTTTTCTCTTTTTAAAAGGAAGGATTAGAGAATTGAATATCCTCCAAGCTACTTTTGTGATTGAGTACATTGATTCCGCATTTTACACGAAGTGATTTCATCTTCGAGCCTGCATACCTAACCTCTACATGGAGCCATTCATTTTTTAAAACATTTTCATCTTTGTCCAGTATAGATTTGAGACTCTTGTCATGCAGTTGCAAATCAAAGACATGCCTATGGTCCTGTTTTACCTCGAGATTGCAAAATCCGTATTCATATCCATTGATGAACAGTTGGACATTGAATGGAATGAGTTCGTTATTGTGGCCTTGGTTATGTGTTGAGTATGAGTCAAAGTTACCCCACATCGATTTACAAACGACGAAGACGGTTATGGTGGGGAGCTTGTGATAAGTGCTCAAAAGTAATATATTTTATGTGTTAATCTAGACATTTTAGTGACTTGTTCTGCAAATTATCTAAGGAAAAACTACTAAATTGTGTTCTTTTACCATTTATGCTTTACATGCCTTACTCAACCCTTTTTGTGCAGGAAAATGCAAGCAAGGATAAAAATACACCTTTTGCTATTGCCGAGATTTTTGCCATTAGCGAAAAGTTGACAAAATAATGGCACCAGAAATAATATTGTTTCCGTAAAGTAGAGATCCAGAAACAGGCTTCCAGAGAGATTTTGCCATCAGCGAAGTTATCAGCAAAGTTCAGAAGCAGAAGGCTAAACTTCGCTATTAGCGTATATTTCGCCATTAGCGAAGTTGCATCAGAGAGATTTCGCCATTAGCGAAGTCATCAGCGAACTTCAGGAACTTCAAGTGGATAAGGGACACGTGGAGCAACTCCATTGGTGTAAAGGCAGATTCTATACATTTCGCTAATAGCGAAATATTTGGCTATTAGCGAAATTTGGCAGAAGTAGCCCATATAAATAGTTTTCTCTTCTCTTTCCAACCATTTTATTACATTGTTTTGATATTTTTCTGGTTTTAGAGAGAAACTAGGGCATTTTCTAGAGAGAAACACAAAGCAAGGTAGTTAGGAGTAGATTCAACCCAAGATTTGTTGAGACATCATGGATCTAGGCATTGAATCTTCATCTTTTCTTCTTCCTTTGCAAAACTATCATAGACATATGTAGCTACATCTACCCTTGTGGGTTTTGAGGTATTCAAACAAGCTATTATGTAATCTTTTGATCATTTAATATATGGTTCTAGCTATTTATTCAATATTG
>Ga0228711_1005125_pt1 | contig 20000 bp, 12 predicted proteins | sample MedpolnodulmetaG_2_FD_177996 | JGI IMG/M metagenome (GOLD analysis project Ga0228711, IMG submission 177996) | Root nodule microbial communities from Medicago polymorpha collected in Santa Monica, California, United States - brown nodules | ecosystem: Host-associated > Plants > Roots > Nodule... | reverse complement strand
AGTTTTTTTTGAGGTTCCATTTAATTCTATTACCTTTTTTTCAAAGGAATTTTATTATCTTTTTATCACTTATATATTTAATTTCAATATCGTTTAATCATCACAACCTCACAAATATTTTTATTCATGCTGTCATTTAATGATACAAATTTGTATTCATGTTACACAAAATAAACGTTATTGAGTAAATATAGTATTTGTAAAAAAAATATATCTTTTATTTTTTTTTTATCATTTTTAGCCTTCAAAAAATATTTTAAACATTGTTTTATTTATTATGTTAATTCATAATAAATTCAAAGTTTTGTCCTCATGAGTTTAACTCAGTTGATATGAACAAGCATAAATGCATGCCAAGTCTGGGGTTCGAACCCCGAACACCATAAAAAAAAAAATCAAAGTTGGTAAGGATTAATATGACTTAGCTTGAATTATATAGCTTTGATAGTTGAACATTCACATTTATTAGACTTGTGATTAAGTGAACTCATTGTGTGCTTTTTTGCAATGTATTAATTTTCAGAACATTAATGCAGCTGGCCGGAAGGGCAATAACATGTGGCTTCAGCTTTGGCTCTCCTGTTTTTCCTTCCAATTCGGTACTAACTCTCCGTCTCTACTTTCGATAACTTAGCTTTCTTTTTCAAGAGTTATCATATTCAATTCTTCCATCCAAGACTTTTTAATCTATGCGGGTTTCAGTCAAAGGAATTAATGAATGAATAAAATTAATTGCTATATCATTACTTTCAGCAAATATTGAATTTATTTTGTTATTGCAAGTTCAAATCTCATCCAATCAAAAGGCCGCAATTGAAAAATCTGATTAATGCCTTAGAAAGTTGTTCATGAAATTTTTCTGCTGCAAAATCACATGAATAGAGAATTGGAGGGTGACACACATTTTTCAATTTGAATAACTAAACGGATAGAGGATTGGAGTGGTTGTTTTTGCAATCATATTTTCCTAATTACTATGAGTGAAAATTTTGAATAAAGAGAACATTGTAGGACAGATTGTGAATAATGAGACTGACTGGTTTAATTTTCATTGCAGAGATATAGTAAAGCTAAATATCTGCTAAGGTTAACTGGCTTATCAAGACATTGAGTAAAGGTGATGGGATTCTTCTCAAGATGTGACGCGTGGGCAAGTGTATGTTACTAGGATAGTTGCAGCCAATCTAACACTCAAACCACTTAAAGTACTTTAAATTTATTATCCATAATAATTTCATTCCAGAAAGAATGATTATTAGTACTAGATAAATACAGAGCAATTCATAATTACTAATTTATGATATTTTGGTTTGGTCCAATAAGTTTCAGTTTCATCCATGGTGCGTAATTGCTTGAAATGTTGAATAGCATAGATTAAGTAATTGCAACAAGAGTTCAATAGGTTTGACCAAATATAGAAAACAAACAAATATAAGGGTACTTGTGGGGAAGTTATTACTCATTGAGTTCACCATCCTATGGAAGCCTAACAGTGTGTGAGAAAATTCCAAAGGTGAGTATTGTTGATTATTAATTGAATCATCATTTTATCTTTGTTAACTGTTAACATGTTGAATTGTTTCTAATGTGTTTCATCATATTGTTTTTATAGGGACGCGGCGGAGAGGATATAGTTACTCCGGTTATGCGTTCAAGTAGGATTAGGAGCATTGCCATTTCTCTTGTATAAGCTGTTTTTGATGGCTCTCCTACATAACCTAACCAGCGAATAACTTTGCTTGCCTGCAATCTGAATGTATCTTTTTCTATTTTCTATTAGCAAAATTGTCTTGTCTTTTGAATCTTCTAGCTTTGCTTATAAAATGTTGAATACCATAAACATATGGAGCTGTTCTGCTCATTTGCATAGCTTCTAAAAGTATTTTAAGTTGAGACTTCATAAAAATATTGCATTGAGTTTTAGGGAAGAAAAATTCTAAAAATGTGAGTGTCCATACTCCTACATTATTGTCTTTTTGAGATGAAGGACACCACTATATCATTGAGTTATAACTAAAATGAAGGTTCGAATTATAGGTCTTACATATCCATAAATGAGTTAATAAAAATAAGAAGGAAACAACTCAATCTATGATGTTTGAAACAAAAGAATGTTGGAGTACTACGTCCACAATCCATACTCCTAGATCAACAATCTTTTTCAACTCTTCTGATTATATATGTGTGTTCCAAATCTCATACCTGATAATCGTGCACAATTATGCAAGTTAAAGCTTTAATACTACTCAGTAGTCTGAAGTCCCTCAAAAAATATGTATTGTAATTGAAGATCAGAATAAAACAAAATTATGTACTGCATCTTCAAATACTATTCAAAAGGAAGGAAGTCTTTGTAGCAATTATTTTTTAAGGGGTGGCTGATTTTTGATTCTGTAAAATTAGATTGTCTTTAGATCTCTTCAATGTCGCTAATGTATATACACGGGTCTATTTTAGCTATTTGAGATAATTAGTGGTGTATCTAAATAGATAGACCTAACTACTATCTCGAATGTTGATTGTAGTATATGCTATTTTGATGCTTTGATAAATATTTTAAAAAGGTGCACATTTCTAATGTTTGTGTAATATGTTTACTTAATTCTCACATTTATAATCAACAACAATCTCTTGGAAAAATTTTCCTTTAGAACAATTTTTTTATAAAATATGTTATTCAACTTGAGCTTCGCACGGGTTTGTAACTAGTTTGTTTGAAAATATAACGAAAACAGAAATGTTAGTTAAAATAGCGCGAATGAAAGAAGCAGTTGAAGCTGTTATATAAAGCTTAAAAAAAAACATTCGTTCATTGATTTTGTTACAACTTCACTGAAACTTGAACTCCACGTTTTCTTCTCTAATTCTCTGCTAAGAAACCAAAGAAAGAATGTCTCTGAGAGCTGATACTTCTTCATCATCTTCTTCGTCTCAGAGGAAGAATGCCTCTACCGGAGTTGAGTCGGAAGATGGTCATCGGAGGAGGAGAGATGGCGGCTTTAAGAATATACTTCCTGGAAAACCATCTTTTTCCAAGAGGCGGAAGTTTTTTCGTGAAGATACTTCTTCTCCAATGCCCACTGAGGATCCTCCTTTCCCCGTCTATATCTCAGATGCAGTATGTAACGTTTACACCTTTTCTTTCAAATTCAAGATTACTCAATCAAGAAACAATTATTTATTTTACCATATTCTCAACTTTACAATAATCTCATGATTCAAACTTTTTCTGACATGTCCATACAATTATTGGTGGTGACTTGGATTTCAACGTGCAGGAATATGATGTTATAATGGCCAAGGTAAAATCTTTTTTTCATTAGTTATGTTTATGTACTCTCTCTCTAGTTTATGCATACTTCTTAACAAAATCATTCACTATACTAATTTCTATCATAAAATGAGTTTTACTCACTAAACTACTCTTTTTAATATATAGTAGTTTGCAGAATTGTGATATAATAAATGGAGATCTTAGTGAAAAAAAGGGTAGTTAATACTCCATTAGTAATTGAAAATGGTTAATAATATGACTCTAACAAAATAAACTTGACACTTAATGTTAGACGGATAGAGTAGAAGAACTAATTAGTCTGTGATATGTTAAGATACCAAAAATTTATTGTATTGTTGGAAAGTTGTAATTAATACTTTTATGTTTTAGAATTTAGGGTAACTATGATAATTGTTCCATATCAAGAGCATAGCCATGATTAAGGAGCAATACCAATTGCCAAAATAAGAGGCTTTAACAGAATTCTGTTGAGAAAAAAGGTCCTTGTTAGAGCTAGAGCTACATATAATGCATGTCGGACGACCCTTAATGTTCTTTAGCATGTCGGATGACCCTTAATGTTGTTTAACAGGTGCAAACTGTTCTTGCAATGAAACAGGACTTACTGTCGGACGACCCTGCTGCACAACTGGAAGCAACTACTCAGTTTGGAAAGCTACTGTCAGGGGGTATGAATGTAGTCGTTGTATTTTACCTGGGGTGTTTTACTCGTTTCTTATGTTATGCCTAAATTCTATGATGCCACTGTGTAATGTCCTCATCTAGATTACTTTTAATAAAACAAAGTGTTACACATTATGTAATCTATAGGTGTATGTGTTTTCCTAAATCATGATGTGGTGCTCATAAGTTCTTAATTGTTAACCAAATTTGAACATTTACTGACACATCTCTGTTCAGGCTACATCCCTCTAATTGATAAGGTAAAGCAGGCTGGTGTTATCCCGCGGGTTGTGCAGTTTTTGAAAAGGGATGATATGCCCCAACTGCAGGTATGAATTTTTTTCTATCAAGTAATTCCTGAATGAGATGATTTTGACCTCACTCACAAATATTATATCTGCAGTCCATGGCAGCATGGACTCTGATCAATGTCACCGCGGGATTGTCTGAGCATACAAATACTGTGATTGAACATGGTGCTGTTCCTCTGCTTGTGAAGCTTCTGAGCACTGGTAGCGATGACGGCAAAGAACAGGTGATGTCTTCCTCAATCTCGTGGCATAATTGCTTTGAGAAAACTATCGTGTATGCATGTATCTATGTATGAGTTAATCGCTTACACAATTTCAATGTCTCGTGTATTGAACAGGCATTATGGGCATTAGGTAATATTGCTGGTAGTTCTGTGACCGCAAAGGATCTTGTTTTAAATCATGGTTCACTTCCTCCATTATTGTCTCTGTTGTGGAATCCTTCTACAACAATAAAATCTACATGGAGAATTGCTATATGGGCTTTTGTCAACATTATTCCTGGAAAGCTTCCACTAACTCTTGGGGATCAGGTTGGGAAAAGTTTGCAAGGATTGCATGTGCAGTAAATTTAGCATATCCTATATAATTTAATAAATATAATGAATTTAGACATTGTTTTGTTATCTTCTCTTCTCCAACTGCATGCTCTCCTGTTATCTTTTTCAGATTTTGCCAGCATTACCCGGCCTTCGGGAACTCTTATTGATGCCTGATGAACCAGTTTTACTATATGCATGCTGTATTCTCTGCTGGCTTACTCAGGATGGTTCAGACAAAATGGTTCAAGCTATCGTTGAGGGAAATTTTTGCCCGCGACTTGTAGAGTTACTACTGTAAGTCCTTGACTGATTAGTGATTACAATACATTTGTGTCTTTTTTTGGTAGCACTGATATTCTCGAGGTGACTTCGTCCATGTTATCTTTTTCTCTTGTGCCCTGATACAGGAATCCGGGGTCAGAAGTTGTAATGCCTGCTCTGCAGGCTCTAGGAGAAATTGCTTCTGGTGCTAATGATGCTCAGACTCAGGTAAAAATAAAGATGTGTTACTATCTAATGATTCTAGGAACCTCTAAACATATTGTCATTAAGGTTGTTGAACATGTCACGCTAGTGTCAAATGAGAGTTATATAGACTACTGAGAGAGCATAATTTTGTTGTCACGTTCCTCTTTTATGGCATTCTAAATCAAACTGATTTATTTTATCATATATTTCTACTAATTTAACTACGTCTTTTCAGGTTCTAATTAACAGTGGAGCTCTTCGTTGTCTTAAAGATCTTCTTACACAAAGTGATAAAATCATCCTTGAAGAAGCTTGTTTTGTCATTTTGAATATCGCAGGTGGGAATATTGCTCAAAAACAGGTAAGCAATGATTTGGCCCTGCTTTATTTAGTAATGATTTTTCTATCGAGTAGTTTCTTAGTGACTGTTTGTTGAAAATGCTACTCTTAAACTCATTTTTGGAAGGAATAGTGGTCCATTTGTGAAGTTGAATATATGTGACTGAGGAGTGAAGAATGTGAATCACATTCATTTTTTAAATGCCGACTGAGATGTGGAGAGAGCTGAGAAGATGAATTTTTCTTGAATATTCATGTGGATTGCATTTATCCGAAAAGATATCCATGGACTAAGACTGTTTCTGGAAGTTTATGTATATAAGACTGTCTAAACCTCTTAAATATTGTCACAACTAATATTATTAAGATCATTTCTTCAGGATGTCATTGATGCCGATCTTATTAGTTCTCTTGTCAGTCTCACAAAGGCTGACTTCGACATTAGGAAGAAGGCCGTGTGGGCTATTGCTAATGTCACTGAGGGAACTCATGAGCATATTCGGTAAGTTCGACCATTGCATTTTAATTTCCTTTATCATTCTTCTGGGGTAAAATGAAAAAGTTTTACTTGTAAGAAAAATCAGTATAAATAATAAACAGATACCTTAAAAAGAAGGGCATGTAGTTTGATATACTGTTTTGTTTGTGTTCCCTTGAGTTGGGATTGTGGTTTATTAATAATTTGGTCTGTGTTACAATGTTATTCTTTAGTCCTTTTGCATTTTATCTTGTGATGAAAACTTATGACATGTACAATTGACAATGTTCTAGGTACTTGGCGTGTAATGGGTGCATCGAGGCACTCAGTGATCAATTGAGCAGCACAGACGCGTCTATGCTGGGACTTTGTCTGACTGGGCTGAAAAACATTTTAAAGGCAGGAGAAATTAACAAGGATAAGGGGGTGAATGTTTATGCTAAAATGATTGAAGAGTGTGCAGGATTGGATAAGATTGAAAGATTATTGCTAAGCTATGACAACAATCTCATTAATAAAATAGTGGTGTGCATTTTGGACACATATTTTCCTGAGGACCTTGAAACCGTAGATGACTAGGTTTCCTTGTTACTCCTCTTTTTAAGGTCATATTGAACAGTTAGCTGTCTTACATATACTAACATTACAATAAGAGAAAAGAAAAAATATATTTGTATATGTTATATTTGCTCCCTGTGTGATCGGTTCTGCTCTTTATTTTAGTTAACATATATTTGCACACTTGTATATGATCACTGGTGTGAAGTGTGAACAATCTAAGAGGCGTATATTTCTATGCTATTTTCTATTCCATTTTCTCTAATAGGTTGTGTGTAATGAGATCTATTGTTGTTCTTTTTATTTATTTATTTGGGGGGAAATAGGATAAAAAGGTAATATAGTGATTGATTTATTAAATTTGATATGGAGAAATGAAGAATTGATAGGGGAATGTTTGTGTTCGTGTCACAGATACACTTACTTATATTCTATCCTAGAATGAATGATATCATCTTAAAAATAGGAACTAATTTAAGGTTTGATCTTTTCTTTTTCACATTGCATGTCATATTAGAGGAAAATGCATAGATCTTAAATCTTAGACTATGTGAACTAATTATGGGAAAAGCAAACAGTTACAAGCCTATTTTGATGTTTTACCAAACTCCAAAATTATTTGGTAATTTCTCTTTCACTATTCTATCAAAACAGACCAATATAGGAAGAAAAAAAATCCAACCTGCTAAGTCAGATTAATAAAAGAACAACGAAAATGGTTTATGTCAAAATCTAACTCCCATTCAAAAAATAAAAATCAAACGTCTAACTTGTTCTTCATCATTAGAGAATTCAATGAAACAAACCAATATAAGTTTTCATAACTAGATCAAGATTGTCGGGTAGTCTTGATTGAATCCATGAAGGCATCCAAATGGTTTTCAAATTAAATTAATCTCCTGAAACAAATATTGAATAATTAATTGTAAGATGATAAGCATAAATATTTTTTTTTTTTTTGGTCTCATAAGCATAAATATTATATATCTTTATAAATTTATATATCACTGGTATGATTTTCAAACTTTACTTTATAGATTATTTATATATAGTTGTGTTGATGGTTGGAGTAAATGCCTAGAACGATAAGGGAGGATGAAAGTTCCAAGGAGAATTTACATTGACCTCCCTCAAGGTTTGTTAAAATGTCACACACCCCTCTATTTATTAATCAAACACAAACCTCCCTTAATTTTCAATGTGATGAACACCTACCCTTATAGGGTAACACTAACCAAGTCGGGTCAACTACATAGATAAAATTACACCATAATGTTCTATCATAAAGCACAATTGAATTCAACTCATAAACCTGCTTTCTATAGGGTAACACTCTCAATGCCCTGTTAGAACAGATATTGGTTGATCCACTCACAAAAAATTATGACCTAGGCCTCCTCCATATTTGTGAAACGGCCATTGTTGATTCTTTCATTTCCTTTCTTTTACTCACTATGCTCCTCCGTTTTATTTCTCCTTATGCTTTTATGTAATTCAAATTAATAGATGTTTAATTTTAAATTGGTATATGTACAAATGTTTTGGAATGCATCTTAAGCAAGTTGTTGTCGTCAAAACAAGAACATGATGGCAAAGCTATTGGTGATGCTCAAAAAATGACAACACCTATATTAATGATAATCAAAAGAAAATAGATTCATCTTTGCTCAAAATTACCATCAACTCATCAAAATTACACAAACTAGTAAGAATAAAAAACTTGTCGACAAAGTGGCCATACAAAACTAAGAACTTCGAGGAAAAACGTAGAGGTGTGTTTTCCCACTAACTGTGCTAACATTGTTAACTTGAGGGAGGTTAGTGTTTTTTCAAAATTAAATGGGGTGTTTGTGTTGTTTAATATAACTTTAAAGGAGATCAATGTAATTTTCCCAAGTTCTATCACCACTCCATAACATCATACCAAGAGATACTAACATACCACTTGTTAAAAAAAACAAAATTAACATACTCGCTTTTTTCATTAAAATAAATAGTATAAACTCACTATTGAAAAAAGAAAGTATATACTTCATACCAATACTAGTATCGAGGATTTCTCTGACCCCTTGAGTAAACATCTTTCTACAACTTTCTCTGAATCGGGTGTGAAAATCTTTACCTTCTCTAACTTCCTTGAGTGATTTATAATATACAGCGCAAAGTCTAACTCAGTTTTTATGTTTTGAATTCCTTTAAATTCAAATGCAATGAGACTGATTGAAAGACATGTCGGAGTTACGGATGGCCCCACCCAACTCGAGTTTCCAACCTCCTTTCTTTGAGAATTTTTTTCAATTTCCTTCTGCATGTAAACAATACCAAAAATTATTGTTGGAATCTTCCAAACTTCGTGTATCTTTTACTTGGTCTTTGCATTTCTTGTGCTAGATTTTGAGCTTATTAATATATTTTACCTTTTAAAAATTTGTGCAAATATAGTTAAGAAAACATCATACATACCTCAATGGCAAGATCCTTAAGTTTTGGAGTATTATGTAGAAAGCAAACAAGCATACTCCAACTGATATTCTCGGATATTTCAACCGATAAAGATAATAAATTGTGAAAAGTGAGAAGATGTATTTTTTCAAGTTTGTCCTCCATGCTTAGAATCTGCATAACAAGATTAAAAAATGAAAAGAGATTTGCATATGGGTGGCAAAATATGGAACTTATCACTAAAAAAGAAAAAAAAATTATGAAACTTACATGAAAAGTTTTAGAACCAAGAGTCAATGATTTGACATTAGAAAGTCCTTTCATGAGTGTGTACAGACTGTAAAAATCCGGAAGTTGATCAATGAAAAGAGTAGCTTCATCGAGATTGGACAAGTTTACAACCTCATATATTATGGGCGACGATGAATAATCAGTAATAGAAAGAACTTCAAGTGACGGGGCATTAATTTGCACAGGACCAATGTGAGATGCAACTATAGGCATGAATAAATAAAGGGTTAATCTCTTTAATAAGAGAAGAGAGATATTGATGGGTTGTTGAAAGATGTCCTCATGTGGACAACCGGATAGAAATTTATCGAGATCATACTCGACATGATCGTCAAACATAGTAAGTAACACAATTAATCGAAGATGAAGAATCTTTAGTGACGGTAAATATACATCAAAAGAAGAACTGAATCCTAGACAAATCCTGCCCCGCAACTTTAAGACCACAAGTGACTCGCACCTAAAAAGCCTAAGGGGCAATAAGGTTTTTCCATGGAGCAACAATTCCAGGTCAAGTTCCTGGACCATGAGATCTAATGCCTTTGAAACCCACATGTGTACATCTTGTGGTTGACAGGCTACCACACTATCGAGACTTAGTTTTCTGATATTTTCGGTGCGTCTTAGAAGAGCAGCATAGACAGATTGGTCTGGAATCTCAGGTAATTCAAAGTGAAGGTCGGGGATCTTGGTGCAGATCGACCCCCATCTAGTGGATAGAACACATGTTCTATAAGACTCTTTTGTTGATAGGAAAGACAAAATATGAAAAATCAAATCGTCCGAGAGATTGCTTAATCGGTCATGTTCTTCATCGCAAGAGCACACCACTGTTTCATAATTCTCGTCTACTTCCTCAATCCTAATATGAAAAATCAAATCGTCTGAGAGATTGCTTAATCGGTCATGTTCTTCATCGTAAGAGCACACCACTGCTTCAGAATTCTCGTCTGCTTCTTCAATCCTAATATTAAAAATCAAATCGTCTGAGAGATTGCTTAATCGGTCATGTTCTTCATCGTAAGAGCACACCACTGTTTCAGAATTCTCGTCTGCTTCTTCAATCCTAATATTAAAAATCAAATCGTCCGAGAGATTACTTAATCGGTCATGTTCTTCATCATAAGAGCACACCACTATTTCAGAATTCACATCTACTTCCTCAATCCTTGATACATATGAAAGAGAACGATTACTAAAAAAAAAAGCTTTCATAGAATTATTCAAAGTCTGATCCAAAAACAAACACAAACTACATTACTAAAAAAGAAAAGAAAAATCATATAATAGCATGTCCATGTCATACATGCATCGATTATGAAAATACAAAACCCTAAATGAAAAGGTCAATGCCTTCATAAAAAACACAGGAAGAATCCTATCTAAGTTCACACAACATTATTTCATCTCTATGATTTATAAGCATTATGGGTTTAGCGGAAAATGATGGTGCTTAGGGTTAAAAAAAATTAATATTGAGAAGAAAAAAAACTTACCTCATCGGATCGGTTACATCTGCTTGTCGATTGCGGAGTGGTGAGGCATGAAGAATGAATGATCTTCAACCATGAGAGTAGAGAGGAGCGTAGTAGGGTTTTGTGAAAAGAATCAATTACGCAGTGTTGGGAATTATAGAAAAAGAAGCTAGAGAAGTAGCAGTGATATTGTGCATTTCTTCTGCTTGGAAGATGAGAGAATTTTAGGCGACAGAAAACATTCACATTGCATTCTGTTATATACAAGAGGAGCCTTCATTGCTTCCTACAAATACTCCTATCTATGTGCCTGCCAACATCAATTTGCAATGAATACTGATACTCCTATCAATGCTAAAGATATGATATTTACAAATATTTACATTTCAGCTTTTTTAGGGAGCTAAATTATAATCAATATTTATACTATGTATAAAGAAAATAACTTATTTCAGCTCTTTTGGATTGGTTTTTTCTCTTTCCAAAAATGCCCTCAAATTTCAATACAAATAACAAATGTAACAAATAGATAAAAATAAATTTAAATATTAAAAAAAATGTAACAAACACGATATGAACATATATATATGTGCGTGTGTTTCCTTTAATTATCATTTAAAAAATGTAACAAATTAGATGAGTACATTTATACTTACTTTTTCATTATCCCAACCATACCCTTAAACAATTTTTTCTATAATAAAGATTGTTGTTGGTGTCATTAAAAAAAAGAAATTTATATTATATTTTTTTGTTATATTATTGATGTCATTGAAATAGATAATCATGATTAGTTTCGTTTGTTATAACTAGAAAGCAATAAACATTTTTTTTTTTGAACAAGCCAAGAAAGCAACAAACATTTATATTTTTAGTTTTAATCAAAATCAAAATTTCACAAAAAAAACATCATTCATAAATTTTGAACGTTAACATAATAAAAAGCGCGACTTGCTAGTATGTATAAAAAAGATTGCAATATAAAATATATTTCTAAACCATGTCTTTAATATGAGAAACAAATCATAGCAAGTCTTAAAAAAGATTATAAACAAGGGTCCCTCTATTATGGACCTTTTTTTAAATGGTCCAAGCATGGACCTCTCCAATACAATTGGCTATAGCTCGCTTCAGTTTTGTTTTTATTCTGCTCATTTTCATCGCTTCTTCTACATGTAGTGTGTCATCTATTGATCTTCGATGTAATCTCAGATCCAACCACTTTTCAGATTTTGATAACTTGTTTCATTGCTTAATATTATCTTGACTTTCTGTTGCCGAAACTGTCTTGTATCAGTTAATAATATACACTAATTATCTTAAATTTTGATCATATCCAAGCACTTTCCGGATTTTGATAACTTGATTTCTGCTAAAAACTTTGCAAAATCAGACTTGGTAAAAACTCACAAAAATGATTTAGTACCTTCTATCTTAAATTAAATAAATATGCTATAACCCTATTCAACCATGTCAAAACAAGATGAAAACTCATTTTATACCCCGTCGAGCTTTCAAGTTGGAAAGGGAGTAATGAATGGAGTGGAAATAGTGATACAGAGTAATTAGTGTAAAAGTAATCTACAAATCTTCATGAAAAATGATTTTTCATAACCGTGAATATTAAAGCTTAAAGCTTGAATCTCTAACTTAGGAAAATTAAAATGTGCATGTGTTAGGGTAGTGGAGAAGGGAGATAGAGGCACTTGTGAAAGGGTTCACCTATGAAGCAAAGGGGCAACATTTTTTTTTGTTTTTTGACTTTTTTATCAGCCGGTTAATTACCTAGTGTAGTAGGTTGAACTAAAAGGTCAATGGCTGAACCTTTTTGCAAAGGGTGCATATTCGGGGCTTATATTAAAATGATTTTTTTTTAAGTAAGTAAAAGGCATCGCCTTTTAAAACTAATGAGAATTTATTATATTCTTTTTGACGAGACCGTATATTCTTTTTGACTTAACTTTTTTCTTTGACGAAATAATTGACTTTAATTTTTCTGTAATCGGACTTATCTCTTTTGTCTCGATTCATCTTATTTGTACCTTATGGACTACTAAATAGTAGAAACATCATATTTTTTATGGGTCAAAACTAGGAAACAGGTAAGAAATCATAGCAAATCTTGAAAATATTCTAATATAATTATAAATTATATTCTAATTATATCTTATTTGAAATCTAGAATATATTTAAATCTAAATTTAAAATCATAGAGTATCCATATTATTTCATAAAGTGTCTTTTATAATTCACTCTTGAGCAAAGGAAAAGAAAGAAGGACCTATGAACAAAAACATGTTTGTGTCCAAAAATTGGTTTCAGATGAAAATACAAGAGTCATTCATATATGGTTGGAAGCGGTCAACGGAAGAGAGGGGAAGACTTCGTTCAGATTAGAAAGAACAAACGTCATGAAATGCTCTTCAAGAAACGATGGGAAGGTAACCAGCTGGATACACATGAACATATCGACCCATTGGTATGCATGTTTTCCTTAGTCTTTCCTTTTTGTATAAGCAGTACTATAATTTACTACCCTATAGTTTTGTTAAGCGTCAATACTCTTCGATAGTAAGATTAATTCAAAAATTTAATTATTTAAAAATAATTAAAAATAGAAAATAACATGGCATGATTGATTGATGTGTATCAAATATCTACCCAACAAAACTTGATTATTCAAATTTTGATTAAAATTATATGTATAGATGTAATTTGTGACTTTCAAACAGTAATAAACTATGTTTATCTTTTACCTACAATATAACAAATATAAGATAAATTCTAATCATTGTCAGTAACGCTCACAATGATTAGAATTTATCTTATTTAAGGGTATAACTGGAAGAATAAAAAGATCCAACCAGAAATCTCATATTCCCTTTATATATTGCTAATGATTGTTGTTGTTGTTGTTCTTGTTGTTATTATTATTAGCATTAAGACGAATATTAACGCAGCGTCCGTCTTTCTACCTTTATTAACAAAGAACAATAACATGGTAAAAAGTAATTAAGTGAATAGTAAAATTGAAAGAAAAATGTTGCATCGAAACACAATACCTTTTTATATAAGATCAAAATAATTTATTTACTTTTGTAGTGTCAAATATTGTTTCTTTGGTTGTCGATTGTTCCGTGTAATTAACCAATGTTTTAATTAATATTGTCACTAACGTTTAGACAAACAAACTCGTATTTGTTTGTCCGTTTTTTTATTGTGTTAACGTATGTAAATTATGAAAAGTATTTTTATCATTTTCATTAAAATTATTTTGATTAAACTATAGGTATATATATTTACGATTTTCAAATGTAACAAACTATAGTTATCTTTTTCAATGATGTCAACAATACATAAAATATAAATGACACCAACAATTTAATAAATATAATATCTTTAAAAAAAAAGTTAGCAAATATAATATAAATTGTTATCTTTTTCAATGATACGAACATTCTTATATGCAAAAAAATTTATGGTATAATTGGTAGGATAAAAAAAAGTCAGCCCAAAATTCTACACCCCTTGTAAGGATGGCAATGAGTATCTTTTGGCAGGGTACTATAGTGTAAATCCTCATACTCACGTTTATAAAAAAAAATAAAAAATCATACCCTCGTGAGCAACAAGTTTGGTGTCCATCCTCATACCCTATGGACATCTGAACGGTCGTACATGTGCTCATTACCCGCACTCCAATAACAAAAAGACAGTAAATAACAAAAGAAATATCAAAACATAATTGAAATATATAATTGAATTGCAACATATTGTTAATTTTTTTTAATGTTGTTTGACAGATGGAAGATATTCCTGTGCTGGCATGTTATGTATTGTCTGATGACGTTGTTGAACAATTGAAAGGAGCTACTCAAATTGGAAAGCTATTATCTCGTATGATCTTAAATAATGTTACTTATAATTGGTAGGATTTAGTAATAACAATAAGAATATGTTATCTTTTTATCATTCATTAACATACATTAAACATAACTCTTTGGTTAGGATGGTTTGACCCTCCATTTGAGGAGGTAGTTCGAACGGGTGTTGTCCCAAAATTTGTCGAGTTTTTGTCAAGGGATGATACACCCCAACTACAGGTACGTATATATTTTTCTATCTTGTTCTCTCTCTTTTGATTGATATTTAAGCTGAGAAATAAGAGGATATTGGCATCAAGTTCTTAAAAGCAATTTGGACAAGATTAGATCGAACATTTTGAATAGTCTTTGTGCCAATCTAGCATATCCTTGATATTGACGTCAATGTGTATTCTTCGGCTAAGTTATCTTCTTGCAAGTGTATGTGTACTGGAGAATTTTCATTACTTAATCTTGTCATTGTGTGTGTGTGTGTGAGTGTAGGAAGTAAATGCCAATAACATTGAACCTATAACATTACAAGAATACCAATTTTAAGCTTGATTATTAAGTATTGTTAAAAACATTTCATTTTTAAATAGCTAGTCATGATACATATTTAGTTGTGTGAAAACTGAAAATGTGAAAATTATTTTTGTACTGACACGGTATGTTGTTGTCCGTTTGCATATTAGTTGCAAGCTGCAAGGAATATGACCAAAATCATTTGGGTAATGTCTGAACAGACAAACGTTGTAATTGAATTTGGTGCTATTGCCAAATTAGTTCGACTTATTAGATCTCCTACTAGTAGTGATGATCTCAAACAACATGTAAGTATAATTACTTGGTCTCAGTTTCAATTTTGTGGCATAATTACATTGAGAAAAACATTTATGTATGTGTGTGTTACTTGTATTTAACACGCAGCAATGGCTTTAGCTAATAATTCTGTTGATTCGTCGAGTTCAAGAGATATTGTTCTTCATCACAGAGAGGTCTTGCCATTATTGTCTCTATTGTCGATTTCAGGTAGACCATCACTTTTGGTCCCGGTTTCATGTATCTTACCTAACTTGTGCAACAAACCACTTCCAACACCTATTGAAAAGGTTGGGGTACAATCTCATTGCTTGTGTGGCCAAACAAATCATCCTATCTATAAATATGGGGAAAAAAAATATGCGTTGTTTTATCGTCATTTTCAGATGCTTCTTTTATTGCCTATCCTTACGAATCTCATCATGACATCGGATGAACAAATTGTTACAATTGCATGTTGGATTCTCTTTTGTCTTTCTGATGACGCTGTTGAAATGGTCCAAGCTATCGTCGAAGCAGGTTTTGTCCCACGACTTGTCACGCTACTCATGTACGAAACTTTACTAAGCATGTGATTGTTATAATAATACATTTACAATATGAATTGAAGATCTGACTAGATTTTGTTTTTGCAGGCATCAAACATCAAATGCTCTTGAGCCTGCTCTTGTGACTCTTGGAAATATTGCTCGAAAAAATCATACTCAGGTAGAAAAGATCAAACAACATTATCATCACCAAATGTATTTGTCATTATTAAGGTTGTACAACATTTTGGTTTCAAAATGATCATAGTATTCATACAATTATTACATATACTATTGAGATGACATTTTCTTGTTGCATTGATTTTTTGGCATTCCAAATAAAAATTAATTATTAGACCGCCTTAGTTAAAATCATTGTGACTAATCCTATATTTTTTGCTGCATTGATATTTTTTCAGATCAAAATAGACTATCATATTCTCCCTTGTCTTTACCTACTTCTTAAACTACATACTGATAGAATAATCATCAAAGAAGTTTGTTGGATAATTTCAAATATCACAGTTGGGACAACTTCTCAAATACAGGTGAAAAAGGGTTTTGATCTCTTAGACATTTTTCTAATTAATCGTTATCGAACATTTATTTATGTGAAACTAGCTAAAGTTTATGTGACATGATTAATGGTGCAGGCTGTGATTGACGCGAATCTACTTAATCCTCTTGTTCATTTAACAAACACTGAATATTCCATCAAGAAGGAGGCTACTTTGGCTATCTTCAATGTCATTATGTGAGCATCTAAAGAGCAAATTCGGTTCATGGTGAATGAAGGTTGCATTAAGGTGCTATGTGATCTTTTGTTGTGTTCGGATGCAGATACTCTATCAATTTGTCTCGTGGGGATGGAAAACATTTTAAGCGCGGAAGAAAGTGACGAGGAAAATAAAGAAGTAATTTTTCAATATATTGGAATGGTTGATGATTGTGGAGGATGGGATAAGATTGAACGTTTGCAAACACATCCAGATATTGATGTTTTTGCGATGTCTGCAATGATGTTGGTCAAGTATTGGGTTTCTGAATCTGATGATGATATCTATTAGATGAAAAACGCTTGTTTGGGCACAACCACAAATGAAATTTCTTTGAGCATACACAAACAAATGAAAAAAAAAAGTAAGAGAAAAAAGAATTAGACAGTTGCTTATTTGACATCAAAAACTTCTTAAAAACACAAGTAAAATACTTAAATGCCTTCAGTGGGAGTTAACTACCACTAAATTACTTTCTTCAATTTATTGTTGTACGTTCTCTCCATCTATTTCTCTTTCTTTTTTTCACTTTGTCTTTCCATGTCATTTCCCTTTTGCTATCTTACAGCCCCATCCTCCCTTTTGCCATCAATGATGTCTTCGTGAAGCTTGCTCAAGAAGCCAACAATCACTTCAAGGGAAATTCAAACTGCTGTCAGACTTGTTCTTCGTGGTGAATTGGCCAAACATGTTGTTTCTGAGGGTACCATGGCTGTGACCAAGTTTACTAGTTCTTAAATTTGATAGGATCTAATTTTAGGAACCATTGGTAATTTTAATTAGCAGTTTCTTTTAGATCTTGAAGATGTAATGAAGTAATGGAATCTGGTTGTTCTTTTGTGTATGATAATGGTGGAATTTAATGCAATCGGACTTAAAATGTTTCTATTGTTCAATTTGGTTAATTTTGAGCAAGCTTCTCGAAGAACATACAGCAATAAATTCAAGAAAGTAACTCAACGGTAGTTAACTACCACTGGGACATTTAAGTATTTTACTTGTATTTTTAGGAAGTTTTTGATGTCAAAAGGGCAATTTTCAAAGAATTAAATAGCATGCATCTTATAAATAATTAAACAATATGTGCTTTCTTGAATGTGTGCCTAAATGAGTTTTATTTGTGGTTGTAAACATATAAGTGTTTCTCCTATTTGAATCATACTATTGGGATTCAGGACTGATTTTATATTTACTCAAAGATAAATTGACACTTATCGATTCTTTTTGGCCAACAATTACATGGATTTGAATGTTCCCTTTTTTAGAGGTTTGTTCCTTTAGTATAGTGTTGTCTACTTCAAGTGTTTTTCCAGAATGTCTCATTGTGTTTTCTTTGAGGAGTAGGTTTTTATGGTGCTACAGAGGTAATCTCTGTTTTGGAGATTGTAGTATTTTCCCATCTATCTTTTGGTTAGACTAAAGCACTTTAGAAGGTGTGAAAGTATAGTACTAGCAATACACTCTATATTGATTGAAATTGATATTATTATTTTTGCAACAAAGTTCTTTTCTTTTGTGATTGATAAGGGGCAGAGTCCCTAACAAAATTTATGTGATGCGTTTGAAAATCAACTACTAATAGTAATTACTAATACACTTCCTTATATTCTATCATGGAATGAATCATACATCTTAAAAATAGGAACTAATTTGAGGTTTGAACTTTTCTTTTTCACATTGCATGTATTATATGATTGCTAACGTAATATTAGAGTAAAATGCTTAGGCCTTAAATCTTAGTCATTGGCTTGTTTTAGTATCAAAATGAAAAAGGTTTTGTGTCATGTTTTATGCAGTAAAATCAGTTCACTTCTAATTATGTAGTAATCTTGTGCTTGTCTTGTGATGGTGGTACACACTCCCTAATTGTGACTTTGTTTCTCCTTATTGGTACTCATGCTAAGCCTTGTAACCTCAAAGTGATAGTGTGAATTTCCACAGGACAGTTGTAAAAATAATCATTATTGTCACTTTAATAAATACAAATTTTTTCCTTCCCCGATTTAAAGAAGAAAAAAAAAGTTATGGGGAAAGCAAATATGTACAAGCCTATTTTGATGTATATATACATGTAATTACTCCCTCCGGTCTCAAATATAATAAAAGATTCATTTTTTAGGTTCATTGAATAATGAATGTATCTGCTTTACAATGTAGACCAGATAGGTTAACTACTCAATAAACCTAAAAAAAGAATCTATACATTAACTACTCAATAAACCTAAAAAAAAAAAATCTTTTCTTATATTTGACACCGGAGGGAGTATTTTGTAATTTCTCTTTCACAATTCTATCAAAATTGACTTAGAAAATATAGTATTATACCGTGAGTTTGTTGCAAATCTATGCTCAACTTGCCTACAAATATTGCTATGGCGGCTATTGTTGCCTCAGTAAGCAAGACGTGCTTTCATCTCTGGGTTTCATCTCAAATATTTTAGTGGTAATAAGTGGACTTTATGAGAATATTTTTTTAAAATTCATTCAATAAATAAATAACATATTTAGTATATATTAAGAATCAGTTTATCATTTATTAAATGAACCAAAAAAGTAAATTTTCTTTTAAAATAGAGACCGGAGGGAATATATTTTAGCTTATTGAATTAGTTTATCCGCTCATTTATCGAGAAAGCGGATAATGAATATATTAGCTTATAGTAGATGAATTTATAGTTAATAAGTTAGCTCATTGAATTTAAAATATTTGCTAAAATTAGTGGTCGTACACTCATAAATATAAAACAACATAAAATTATATTTAAATTAGCTCAAACACTACTTTTTTATCAAACAACTTTACCATGATCATACGAGTTTATACGTTATATATTAATAAGCTAACAATTTGACATTGTCAATCTGATCTAAATAAAGAAGTCAAAAAGAACAAAGAAAATAGATTATGCCGAACATCTAACTTCCCTTCAAAAAACAAAAATCTAACATCTAATTTTTGTTCTTCGTTATTAGAAATGGATTATGCCCAATATAAGTAAGTTTTGATAACTAGATCAAGAGTGTCGAGGAGTCTTGATTATATATCCTTGAAGGCGTCCAAATGATCTACAACTTGAATATCCTGGAACAAAATATTGAATAACTAGTTGTAAGATTATAAGCATAAATATATATATATATATATATATA
>Ga0228711_1005123_pt1 | contig 20002 bp, 4 predicted proteins | sample MedpolnodulmetaG_2_FD_177996 | JGI IMG/M metagenome (GOLD analysis project Ga0228711, IMG submission 177996) | Root nodule microbial communities from Medicago polymorpha collected in Santa Monica, California, United States - brown nodules | ecosystem: Host-associated > Plants > Roots > Nodule... | reverse complement strand
TTTGTGGCTGTGTATTTGGTTCTGGTGGAGAAGAGTAATAGTTAGGGTTTTGAAAATTACAAAAATGACCCTTAAAACGGTTTTAAATGAAGGGAAATCTAGTATTTTACACAGGGTTGTCAAAAGCCCCCGCTTTGACCCGCATCGCGCCCGCTTCATCCGCATTCTCCAAACGCTCCACGTTGGAGCGCTGCGTCGCGCTTTGTTGTTTTTGGCCGCTCCGCGCCGCGTTTGACCGCTATTGACAACAGAGGAAGCTATCAGAAAATGTAGACTTGTTTTGTCAATTTAGTGGAAGGAGAAGACTCGTTAGGGGAAAACATGTCTGTTGGTTGCTTTCAGGGAAAAAGATCAAAGAGCCCTGCTTCTGGCTGGTGAGGAAGTTTCAGAACAGCTCAAAAAACCTAGTTTTGGGCACGAGAGCATGAGATCTATCCAATTATTGTTTCTGGGCGTAACCCAATCAACTTAGGTGTGCCACAAACCCAGAGGATCCACAGCCCGGCCCGTCTCAATTCTTAAAAAGTTCAAAACTCCACTATCTAACACAAGTTCTGCTGCTACCAACGCACCAAATTCACAGTTCAGGAATAGCGGGACATAAATCTACCTCACAGAGTATGTTAGGACATGTGAGGAGAGATGAGGAAAAATGTCTTCAATGTGGCCAACAATTTAGGGCCACTCAATAGGTGTCCTGTGGGTGTTAAATTTGGGAAATGATGGAGGACACGGAGAAAAATTGGTAGAACAAGGTTCAAATGATGATCAACAAGGGCTTGCCTCCACATTTCAACCTTAACAAAGATGGTTGTTTCTGCATTGACGGTGAGAGGCCCAGATAGGCCAGTTATGATGGGTTTGGAGGTGGTCAAGGTTTATAATAATAATAACTGAAAAAATATCAGAATAATAATAACAATAATAATTATAAAAGGTGGGCTTAATTTAATAGTTCCGCCTAGGCAGACAGAACTATGAGACAATTATGTTTTTACATATGGAAGTTACTGTTTGGTATTAATAGGGTGTGTGTTGCATAGGAGCTATCAGAGATTACAAATTATTCAGTTAGTTTAGTGGAACGAAGAGACTCCTTTCCAGGAGGAAACCTGTGCTGTTAATGTTGTAATCAGACTGATCTATAAACCAGATTGGTCTATACAACCAGTATTCTCTGCATTTAATTATTGACCTAACACATTTAGATCTACAAGATTTATTTTGTTGCTTTGCAGCTTCTACTTATTTTTTAACAGCGTCTATTGAGGAAAATATGATAGATTATCGTCTAACATAATTATGGAATATGAGATGTCAATTTTATAGGCACAATTGATAAACTAACCATAAGGAGGTTCTTCAGCTATAATTACATCCGTGTCAATGTTGGCGTGGATAATATGGCCATCAGTACTTCGACGAACTGTTCCTTTTATGCCCATCAAGCAGTGTTCCTTCACCACAGCAAAACCAAACAATTTAGGTAAGACTACTATGTTTGACATCAAAACAACCATCTCAAATGATGAAATGAAGCTGCAGCCTACAGGTGTACAACAACAAAATATAAATTTTAACTAACCTTTGAATGTTGGAATAAAGTATGTGAATCATGCCGCAATCCTGGAGTTGCAGTACTTTTATTTGTCTTCACCCAACATATATCTTCACACCTACGAAATCCCCACTGTAGAAACCCAGTCCCAATCAAGAAAAACAAAATATAAAGATAGAGATTTAGCAGTAGAAGCAATAAATAGTAGGATATAAAAACCATAACCAATGATTAAAGTCAAATGCCATTAACAATCGCAACATTTAGATAGTTTACCTTCTTTAAACATTGACGGCCTTGTTCAAGGCCTACACCATCACCCACCCAAAGGAAGATGAAAGAGGGAGTATCTGCTATAGCCTAGAGAAGTGGACAATACAAATAAGATATTAATAAATTAATAAGCCTAACAAAAGAAAGTATTGCGAAAACATAATAATAGCTTACCTCGATCTTGAGGTTCATTATTTCTTCAAACGTCCAGCACTCCGTGTGTTCAGCAACACCAGGGGCTCGATGCACATACTCCTCCCATGGGGGATCCACAAGAATGACATCAAACTTGGTCCCAAAGAACTCCGGAGTCAGTTCAAACTCTTTCAGATTACACTTGTAATACATGGGAGAGGTTGCAGCTTTTTCCACAATCTCATCCTTCTTCTGTATAAGCTCCCTAAGCTTAGGATAGTCCTCTACAACATTCGTCAGCTCAAGCTCCCTGATGAAATTCTGAGGCCGCATACCAGTGTCAACAAAATTCTGAGAATAATCGTTCTGCTCACCTCTAGAAGGAGCTTTACCCATACTTCCACTACTTTTAGGTGGAGCCCATCCCCCTTGAGTTTTATCAGGTTGTGTTCCTCTTCCCATTGGCCCTGTATGATTGAAACCAGGACTAGAAATGCTTGGGGGAATCCCCCTGCCATGGCCTGATTGGTTATAATACATCGCAGGATTTGGTGGGTTTCCCATATTAGCAGCATTAAATCTTGGACCTGGAGGCACAGGAGACACCGGTGGAACAGCCATCATATTCATGTCAACACCTCGAGGTCCAGGCCAAACAGATGGATTGAATGGTGACATGAAGACTCCAGGGGAAATTGGAGGACCAGGTGACATACCATGGGAGAGAGGCTGCATTGGCCCAGGCGGAGGCATGCCAAGTGGTCCATATGGTGATCCCATCATTGGCAATTGCATTCCAACTTGCTGGTTGTCTCTCCCAGGAGGCCTAATCCTTCCTCCTCTACCACCAACCCTGTTCACTTTTATTCCTTGTGGACCACCTCTGTTAAAGGATCCAGAATCCTGATTTCCATATTGAGACTGCGAGCCACCAGTACTGCGAGGAGTTGCGACACCTCTTTGACCCCTTCCTCTTCCTCCATAAAAATCATAGTCATCATCCCCATATCTCTCCTTCTGATCTTCACCAGGTGCTCCAGAACCAGATGAGTCACTCTTTCTTCCTCTTTCTTCCTGATGATGTGTCCGCTCTTCATTATTACCGCCTGATTTAGCATTGTTCTGTTGATTAGGTTCAGTTCTCTTGCCAAGGTTGGATCCAGAATCTGTTTTTCCATAATCAACAAACTTTGGCTGAATCTCTATCACATCATAATTATCATTTGAAATTCCAAACTTCGTTGTTGTTTTCACAGCTTCCCCCCTGAATCCATCTTTTCTACCACCGGCCCGACCGTGAGGCCTTTCGTTATCCATCCTATCATAACCGTGTCTCGGCAACTCCCATTCTCTGTTGTGATCAAAAGCACCATCCTCATTCTTAGAATCTCTATCACTATTACTCTGCGGCCTCCTTTTCCAATTATCTTTAGAATTTTCCCTATCTTTCCTCCTATCACTCCAAGTTTCATCTTTTCCTCCTTTGGACCTATCCTCTTTACAACCATCATTCTCAATTTCCTTCCTTTTAAGACTACCACTTTTTTCATAATCCATCTCCAAATTCTCCGAATCTTGATGACGCTTCCCACTCTTCTCAGGCGTCTTAGATCTATCCGAGTTCCCAGTTTCTCTAACAATCTTATCCCTAACCCGCACACTGCCATCCTCATCTACATTTCCCGGCTTCACCAAAGTTTCGACCACATCAAAACCAGTCGGTGGTGTTCTATTCCGCTTAGGCTTCTCAACCCTGTCATCCCCTTTACTTTTACCTCTCTCAGAATCACTTCTTCTATCCTCTTTACCATGTTCATTCCTACCGGATCCACTCCTCTCCCTAGAATCACTTCTCTTCCCAATCTTGCCATCACCTTTCTCAGAACCACTCTCCTGCACTTTCTTAACACTAACAACATCAACTTCATCCCACTTCCTTCTAGAACTCTTCCCCTGCTCCGAATTCCCACGGCTCTTATCTCTCGATTCTCTCCCACTTTCGCGCATCTTATCCCCACCTTCCAACTCACCATCCTCATAAAAACTACTCAATTTCTCTAATGTATTCTTCGCAGCCGCTTTCGATCGTGAATCATAATCACCACGCTTCCTTCTTCCACTTCCATCAGAGCCTTCACGTTCACCTTCAGCCTCGCCTTCACCCTCATCACCGCCGCCGTTCACATACTTCCGTGACCTTTGTTGTTTCCTCTTATCAGTAAACTCCCAATCTTCCTCCTCCCTCTTTTTTTCGACCGAATCCATATCGAAAATTAAACCTGGTTTTCAGTGCCGCAAAATACTAATGAAATTTATATGCAACACAATTAAGAATTAAAATGATAATGAAATTTTTTCGAGGAAATTGAGATGAGGCTTACCGGTACGGTGCGGTGACGGAGAAAGGAGTTTCGACTTTGGTTGGAGTGTGGTGTGTCGAAGGCGGAGAGGGAATGGAAAGAAGAAGAAAAATTCGATTGCTTTTTGCAATCCAAATTGGAACAAAATCAGAGACTGGAGTGTATTATATATTGGGCCTGGAGCGTATCTTATATATTGGGCCGGTCCGTAAATTTCGTTTGTTTTATGATTTCTGCTCTTCGCCAGCACAAAACACTCACGCCCTGCAGCCATTCCGAAAATGGCCTTGCGTTAGTTAAGTAACGCAACTGTTAAACTCTGCATTACTTAACTAACTCTGTGTGAATTAACTAGTGCAGCGTTAGTTAAATTTTGTTTGTTTTATGATTTCTACTCTTCCCCCTAAATATTTTAGATTTAGGGTTTGTTTAAATTTTGGTTTTTTTTTGCAAGAAATTATACAATGTTTACATGAAAATGACTTATGTTGCTTAAATATTTAGATGTTTACATGTTTATGTTGTAGGTTTTGAGTTTTAGAGGATTTTTTTAGATTTAGGGTTTGTTTAAATTTTGATTTTGCTTGCAAGAAATGATACAATGTTACATGTTGCATGTTAATGTTGTAGTTGTGAGTTTTAGGGTTTATGAATGAGTTTTTCATTGATTGTTTTTAATTTCTGATAATGTAGATTTGAAGCAATGGCTGAGTGGATCGACGTTCATGCACAATTCAACTGCGGAGAACCTCAGAGGTTGAAGGTTTGGTGCCTTGGTGTAACGCTAAGAGGTCTTAAGGATCAACTGAATGAGTTCAACCAAGGAGTCAACCCCAGAGACACAAGGAGGGTGAAATACGTTCGATATAAACATCCAACGCTCGACGAGGGGAGAATATCATTCACTTGGGTGGAATTAACGAACGACGAAAACGTGAAGAACATGTTTTGGGAGCACAGCATGTTCCAGTGGATCGATATGCGGGTAACGTTGCTGAGATCAACTGAAGATATTATCAACAGTCTGATTCCGCCAGAAGATCGTGATTAGGTAGGGAAATGCACCTTCCAACTACAACCATTGTCTTCCTTTGAATGGGGTAATTCAAACTTGTTAAATGGTAGGACTCCATCATTCGACCGACATTTCTACTGTTCCATTCAAAAGATTAAATTCTTGTTAGACTGGTTTAAATGAAGGTATTGAAGTGTCAAGGAATGGACCTCATTCTTTTGACACTTAAATACTTTCATTTAAACCAAGCCTAACAGAATTTAATCTTTTGAATGGAACAATAGCACTTCCGGGTGGATGTTAGAGTCCTGGTGTTTAGCAAGTTTGAATTTACCATTTCTGAGGTAAGATAATTGTTGTAGTTTGAAGGTGCAACCCGAATGTAATGTAATGCAATGATAGGATATATTTATGAACATATATAGTTGACATACATGTCGTTTATGTAATGTAATGTAACTTTTATTCGAATTTATTCAATACACAACTTTATTCGAATTCACACTGAGTTAATTAGGCCTTTTTTCAATTTTTTTTAATACGTAACTTTATTCGAATTTATTCAATACACAATTTTTATTCTAATTCACGCTGAGTTAAGTGGTGCATAGTGGCTACTTTTTTTAATTTATTTACTATATTCAAATTATTTTATTTACTTTATTCTAAATTATTTGTTCACTTTATTCTAAATTATTTATATGCTATATTCTAATTTATTTATGCACTTAAAATAAATTTGAAATTAGAAAATAAATTCAATTTTATTCTAATTTATTTATTCATTAAATACAAAATTAGAAATTAAATTCGATTTTATTTGTTCAATGTTTATTTATTCAATATATAATCACAAACATAAAATAAATGCAAATATAAATACAAATAAAAAAAAAAATAATAAATATAACTCTCGTTTTATTAATGTCATTCAAACATTACAATAATTAATACCTATATTTTATTTGAATTCACTAATCTACTTAGTATCTTTTTACCCTCTTGGAGCAAAAAGTTATTTTTACCCTCTTGGGTATATAGTGATAGCTCTTGGGGGAAATAGTGATCAGTCCTGTTGGGAAAAAAGACATCAAGATCCCTTGAGGTAAATTTAAATTTGGTTCCTTTTATACCCCCAGGATGATTCTTTTTAGCCACGGTAAAATGATTTTGGAAGTAAAAGGAAGCAAACCTAATTTTACCTCAAGGGATGGTGTTTTTTTCCTCAACCCGACTAACCACAATTTCCTCCAAGAGTCGACCACTATATACTTAAAGGGGTAAAAAGAGTCTAGAGACTATAGAAGAAAAAAAGAAGAAGAGAAAGAGGGGGAGAGAGTGGGAGGAGATAATGTGAGATGGTGTGAGGAAATGAGGAAGTTTGTGAGGATATTTATAGGTAGGAATGATGACCTAGTTTGTATCTACCATAAATGTGGTTAAAAAACGTGTAAAAGTGGTTAAAAACGTGTCAATTGAATGTTGAAAACCTAATCAAAGTGAAAAAAAAACGTTTGTTCTTCAGTTCTGACCACCGGTCAACTTGCGTGAGTTAACTCGCGCAAAAGCTCAGTGGTGCGTGACTTAAGTCACGCAGAGATTATAAGATGCGTGAGTTCAGTCACCCAGCGTAACTTAACTCACGCAGGGGTATATTTGGAAAGGGGACAAGGCGCGAGTGTTTTGTGCAGGGGAAAGAGCAAAAATCTTGTTTTATAATGCCTTGTTTTTTTTAAAGGTTAACAGCTTGATCCTATTTAATTTTTGAGTTAATTAATGAATTTTTTTATGCAAAAGGAAAATATATAAAATAAAGGGTCAAATATATTTTTTGGCTTTATAAATATACCAATTTTTTGTTTTAGTCTCTCTAAAAAATTTATTCGTTTTTTAAATACGAATTCATATTTAATTCATGTTTTGATAAGACAGTCTATTTTTTTTGGAGATATTTTTATAATATTCTACACATTTTTACCCAATTTCATTAAAAAATACAAAGGCTACATATGAGTTTACTTATAAATAGTGACCAAAAGTGGTGAAAAATTTATAAGGACTAAGAGTCGAAAGAAAATTTTAGAGAGATTAAAACAAAAAGTTGATATATTTATATCGACAAAAAACAAATTTAACCTTAAAATAAATTAAGAGGAAATGCAAAATGTTGAAGACATAATCCTGACTCAGCAATCACCATATCTGCACTAAAAGAGTATTACAACCGAGAACCTATGATGATAAAAGTGGTATGAAAATACAACCGGACAAGAGTCTAGTGAATGAAACCAAAAGGAAGTCAACTAATACACACCAAGATAATCCAGGGAAGTCCCTAAAAAAAAACATCACACTTAACGTAATTACTCCTTAATTTATTTTTTTAAGAATTTTTCACCGCTATGTCTTTGTCATGCACCCTACGATTGACCATTTTACCATCTCATTAAAAAGACTACAACCGTGTAGCACCAACCTTAGGGTGTCCAACATATCTTGCAAATAAGTTTTGACTATAAATAAAAAATTTATCTTAAAAATATAAATTTTGACTTTTGATTAAGTGACAATTACATCATTTTTTATAAAACAATTACTTGTTTTGGTTGTTTAACGAGTACCCTCAGAACACTGGTTAACATTCTCCTAATTTATATCAATATGAGCAATCAAATGTGAACAATTTATTAGTTGATGGTTAATCAAGCAGAACCATTGATTTGGTTCAACACAAGATCCCTAGCCCTATTAATAGTCATAAAACACAAATACAAATGTTCCTCCAACTCATCCAATAGATCACTAAAATTACATTGATTCTTCTTTAATAGGCGCGCCACTTCCCCGTCAGCTTGAATTTTGTCCTCTTTCCTTTCAAGCCAAAACTTTACCATTGTCCTTATATGCTCAAACTCATCATTTAGCCGAGCCACAAGTCGACTAGTTGTCTCCAAATCTTTGTTCAATATATATGTTCCCTTTGCAGCCGCATCAAGCTGCGTCGTTACCTTAGTTAGCTTCCTTTTTGAACCCAAATTCATCAAAGCTAGTCCTGGCATGGCCGCAAGTAATGCAAATCCATGAGCCATAACAAGCACAACAAATGAAGCTGTTATAACCACAACGATACAAGTTGAGCAATGTTGAAACATAGTAACCATTTGAAGCTTGACTCGAGCGTTATCGCGGATCGACTCAAGCTGTTTTTGTAATTCGGAGCATTGGCATGAGGTGGACCGAACCCGACACGGAGATGGGCCGGATGTAGAAAATGGGTTCAAAGAGTTGGAAAATTCAATCAAATGAGCCACTACCTTAGGAGAAGGTATTTGATTAGTTGTAACACATTGAAGAGTGGTAATAAGTGATCTATACTTTACACGCACACCATCAATGTCTTTTAACAAATGACTACAAAGTATAGATGCATTAGAAGTGTAGGCAAAATAATCCAATAGAAGAGATTGAATTTCGGGTTGAAGTTTGGTTTGGGTCAGGATTTGAGTAACCGTGGGTTGATCAGGATCCAAGAGGTGCTCCGCAAATAAACGATAAGAGGGAAGACGGGTTGATGTGGTGGACTCTTCTCTTGATAAACAAGAACGACGTTGTTCACTGTTGGAATATGAAACCACACGTGTCCAAAACTCTACGTATGACTCTGTACGAAATGCATTGGCATATTCTTCACGTACGTCCACATGTGTTTGATGATTTGGAGAACCGGACCTGCACACTGTTGCATGTCACTCATTGCCATTAAATTACATAGTGTCACTAAATCAAATTAATGTTGGTCATAATTATGAGTACATACATTAAACATATGTAACGATTATGAATATATTTGAATCCTTGAAACGTAACTTTATATGGATTACACATATTTAACGATTTAATTTAATATACAAGTTTTTTTAAATAATTTTTCTTTCGTGAAAATTACTCTAACTCCGTCTCTGATTTGTCTCGATAGTTTTATCTTTTTGACAATGATAAAATCTATACTTAAAAGCTCAACATGGAAAAAGTAAAAGAATAAAGTACAATGAAAGGAAGAAAACGTGATTACCATAACATGGAAGCATTTTCTTTATACGTCTAACCAATTCGTTCTTCATCTCTGTCTTCATAAATCCTAGACTCGATCGATGCTGCAAATCAGCAAATAAAAGAGAAAATTCAGAAGATATGCAGTGAATTATGGTAAATGTCAAAAGGATTAACATGGATGAGAAAGACGCAAAGATATGAGTTTTCCAATTGAAATTCAATTATATGCCAACTTTTTTAATGAATGAAGCTTTTGCTCTTCAAAACTTTTGCAAATAAAGTTGTTAAGCAGGTATGGTTCTTTTTGCAAGAGATTTTTTTTCGATCTTTAATACTAATGCATAGCCATTTTTTTGGCTCTTGCTTATAAGTAAGACTTTGTGAAATTAATGTGCTCGATCGATATCTTGTAGTGTACGTGAAGGGTAGTGATCTTGGTTAGGCGTGTGGGAAGAAAGTTCTAGAAACTATTCAATATGTTTTTTCAAGACAAAAGTAAAGAAAGAAATAAAAATGGCAGAATTACGATGAAAGGAAAATAAGGAGACTAAACTAGGATATGATATTTTTTTCTTTCAATATAAAATTTATTTTCTAATTTCTGTTTTAAAGGCACAAGTTAGTATGATCCATAAAATAAAATGAAACAATAGTGGTCGAATTTCATTGATTCGGTTTATAGCTGAATACGAAAAAACAATCAAACAAATTTAATTGCTTTGAATTGAATATTCAAGTTTATCACATCCATGGTTAGATTCGTACACCTCTACCTTTTAAGTTCTTCTGACTTAATCCCTAAAAAAAAAAAAGAAGTTCTTATGGCTTAAAGATTGTCAATTGTACGGTATTTGAGTTATCAAATCTATCATCTAATAAATTAGTCTTTTTAAGTTAGACTCTCACGAGCTTACGTCTTAACAATTGGTATTTTAGTCGAGAGTTGAGCTGCGAAAATAACTATTTATAGGTTGGATTAATGTACTATACCAAATAACGATAGGTTAGTGGAGTCGTTAAAGAGTAAATAGCTACCACTGAGTCGGTACCAATAACATGAAAACCATAGTAGACATTGACTCGTAAAGAGATAACAATGTTAAAAGTCACATTGAATGGATAGAAATGATGTGAAACAATTAGAAAGAAAAGGGCTACCACTAATTCAATGTCAATAGAGCGAACGCTGTTGTGGACATGGACAAGGACTCTTAACGCGGATAATAAGGTTAAAAGTCTTCTATTGAAGGGATAAGTGTTCGTTGCAATACTTAAGTAAGATTTTCACACATAATAGATTAATATTTGACGTTGGGCTCTACTCATGTAGATATAACTCCGAACACTTTATAATACCAACAATATTCATGGAGGATTAATGGTGTAAACCTTTTTTAACAATATACATTTTTTTTTATTAAAACTAACTCATTTGGTATAAACTAGCTTGGAAACCCGTGCCAAGCACGGGCTAGAATTACGACTATTATTATTTTTATATAAACTCTAATTAAACGGCAAATTCATTATTTTATACACAATATATCAATAAAACGCATCGTTATCGTTATTTGGTTTTCTGTATTGTAAAACGGGAATGATTTAACAGATTTAACGTCGAAATATTAGTATTTAATGCCGGAATATTTTACATGGATGACTAAAATTAATTACGCAAACATGAGTCTTGTTTTTTTTGTTTGGATGTTCTACATATAACTGGGGGTGTTGGAGTCTCGAAGCCTACCACTGCATATACAACTAATTGTCCCTACCCAACGAATCGTCTCTACCAGATGCCCTTATATATAGTTTCTTTCAAATTCCATGATTTCTATAGCGGATACCCTTAAATAAACAAAGTTAATATCATGCACACACTTGATTCATCTTAACATCTAACACGAATTTGTAATTATTCAATCGTGTAACAAATAAGTATAACAAACAACGACAAAGACACCAACTATCGATCACATTTTTTAACTAAGCATATTATAAAATAACCCATCAACAAAAGCACAACAAAAAAGGCTTGAAAAGTGGACTACAAAATTGTCATGTTAATGCACATAGACATAGACGCTCCAAAGAACAAAGAAAAAAAAATGACGGATATATAGTTGATTGTATAAAAAAATGAAGCAGAACATACAGTTGATAATATGGTCACTGAAAGAGTACGGCTTACATTAGGAAAAATGAGAAAGATCAGAAGGATACTGACATTAAAAATAAAATTAAACTGAGTATGAGAATATTGGAGTTGCTATATCATATAAGAGAAAAACGGAAGTCTCAGTAGATAAACACATTAATGTATCATGCAATGTTAATTTCGGAGCCGAAGAGAAGGCATTGCACCTATTGCAATTGGTCAATGATATTTCAATGCCATAAAAATTCCATTAACGTCAGCCTGTGTACATCTTAATGATATCACATCACCTGAAGCACAAAAGTAACACCTGAACGTACATGAGACCAAAAATATTGTCAAAAAGGGATCAAAAATATTACTCCATATGACATATTAGTCCCTATAACAAATCGATCACTCAGCCTGTTCTTTGCACAACAATAAATGTCATTGAATTTTATACAATGAAATAAGAAGTGTGATCTCAATTGTTAGTTGCAGAATTGTGGGTTTATTACATGACCAATCGATTACTCTTTCTTTACAAAACTATTAGAATGGCTGCAAGTAGCAACAACCAATTCATATCCAAATAAAATATATATATTACAACGAAGTTTAAAAGAGAAAAAAAAACTCATACCCACCTGCGTCATCAAGAACGATCGGTTAAACATTCCGAAAAATATCACGGTACACAACATTAGTGGTCTAAGTACACACGTGATTTTCTTCATCTAGTATAAGCATTTTCAATCCCTTTTCAATGAGTAGAGCGAACGCTGTTGTGGACATGGACAAGGACTCTTAATGCGGATAATAAGGTTAAAAGTCTTCTATTGAAGAGATAAGTGTTCGTTGCAATACTTAAGTAAGATTTTCACACATAATAGATTAATATTTGATGTTGGGCTCTACTCATGTAGATATAACTCCGAACACTTTATAATACCAACAATATTCATGGAGGATTAATGGCGTAAACCTTTTTTTAACAATATACATTTTTTTATATTAAAACTAACTTATTTGGTATAAATTAAAAGATTAATTTGCGCATTGATTAACTTATATATTAATTGCAAGATTTAACATAATATTATTCACGTTTTTCCAAATAAATATCTCTAAAAAAATTAAAATATTGAAAATAACAACTCATCTGAAGCATTTTTTGAAATTTTATTTTAAAAAAAAATCAAGAAACATTTAAACAAATTTTAATTTGAAGTTTTTTTAAAAAAATTATTTATAACAAAAATTGAAACACTATAAAAATCATTTTAAAAATGCTCTACGGTCATGAGATGCTTTTCATATGATTCTTAAGAAAAGCGTTTTCATATGATAGCACGCCTAAAGAATTATACCTAAATTATTTTTTTTTTCCATGTAACCAAAAAATACAAGTCCAAACTAACCAGTTATATTTAAGTAATTAAGGTGTACGATTTACATATAAATATATATAGACTTCTCAAAAAAATATACATATATATAGACTAGTTAATATAATTAGTAATTAAATTAATATAATTAAATAATTAGCTAACTGATATTAACAATTAAAAAGTACAAAAATTTGAACTAATTTTGCAGAGCCTTCCATAAAGAAGACTCTTCCAAAAACTAACGTATGCCGTTAAATGTGACACTGACACGGTATTCTTTAGTAAAAGGCGAAAGAATAGTTCGCTATGTCATTATCACACAGCTCCGTGCTTATTTAATTGTGAGGTCCTTTTTTTTATATGCGAGCAACTCAGTCTCGCTTTTGGATTAGGCGATGTGGGACTTGAGTCACAACATAGACACCCACTCACTTAGCTAGTTTTTAGCACCCTCGACAATAGACAACCTGTCGTCAAAATCCTCTCCCTATTCACTCATCCACACACCTGATTGGAATGTTAAATATTTTCTCTTCAATTTTATATGTTTGAAATCACTTTAGATTTCCTCATTATCTCAAATCTTGAAGATTAAACATGTCATTGAAGCTTTTCTTCTACAGAAATAGACCAAAGATATGAGGAGTATTATATAACCCCATGATGCCTATGCTTCAAATATTGCTATCCGTTGCTTCCCCTATGTGAAGTCACATTAAAATACTTCTTTCTTTTCAAGCTTCAGAAGCCTCCTTCTTCCTTGGCACGATGTCTTTCATTCCCATTCATTTCTCTGGAATATTCTCTATCATTTTTTCTATCTGCAACAGTAGTACAAGAATACAAATGACTATTTCAATGCCTGAAAAACTAGAAGAATTAAGTACTACGTACCACCACTCAGTTTCTCATCCTTCCTTCCATTTTCATTTATTTTTTTACCAAACTCTTAATATGGATTTATATATTCCATTTCTATAGGTTGTTTGGCCGACATTAAGCGGGGCTAATATAAGTTTCAATAGCTGTTGGTCAATTAGTTGATGTGTTCAGTTGTTGTATGTCAATGCCCTTATAAAACTCCTAGTTATTATTACTACATTCTTTTCTTATCTACTTTCACAAGTGCTAGTTTAGATATTCATTAAATAATTTACTCCTAGTTATGATTAATCATTATATTATTAGCTCTCTATTTTAGAAACAAGATTGAACAGCTCTCTTAAGTAAAACTTGTAGGGCCATATGAAAATTTCGTACTGAAACTATCTTTAACAGCTACATTTGGCATGACTGGTACAAATCTAAGTTACATTGCTACCTCTAATGATTCTATCATTTCATAACTAATCTGTCATGATGCATATTCCTCTCAATGGGTTGAACAAAGTCTATATTGATGGTAGAGCTTTTGGCAACTAGACAATGCAGGTTTTGGAGGGTTGCTTCAGAATCATAAGAATTTAGGGTTTTACACAAGATTTGGAGCAACCGACTGTCCTCATATTTATCAGTGTATTCTTGTTGACGCCTTAGGGTGTATCAGACTTAGATCTTAGTCTCTTTGTTTATCTTTTCTTTCCAAGTGATAAAAAACTTCTTTTCCTTACAATAGTGTTATCAAAACAAAGAATGTAATATAAATAGGCAGCAATATCAATGATGGTTTCTACCAGATATTTCTAACATTATCGCAATATCATTTCCTCACTAAAGTAGCCTTGCAATACATTATATATATTTTTTTCTAAAGACTAAAATATATTAAAATAAACAAGAAAACAAAAAAACAAAAATCAGACGAGACATAGAAAAGAGAAAGGGAACAAAAAAAAAGGATGTGCCAGAATATACGAAAAAACACTGATGGTTCGCTAAGATGCTATATCATTAAAAGATGGAACAAAAAAATTGGCAAAAATTTGAAAGTTTTCTGTCTTAACATTTCTCAGCAGTAACACAACTCAGACTGATTATGTCATGAACCTAATTGAAAGAAAGAAACTACTACATTACAATGCAAAATGGTCAGAAAGGATTTTTGAGACCATTATCCCTAATTTTACAAAAGAACAGATAGGAAGTGGGAGATACATGCAACTTTATGCAGAATACAATGTCTTGTCAACTTCTATGGCTTGTCCATCCCATTGCTGTCAACTTCTATGGTTTGTCCACCCCATTGCTGCACCCGTGCAGAGGTATTATCCACCTACAATTGAGAAAAGTCAAATGATTGACAGCAGTGAGAATCTCTAAATTCATTCAAGCTAGTTATATCATAGGATAGAAAAAGGGTGATCAATATCATTTTTCTGTAGTAGTCAAGAGAGAGAAAATCCAACATGAGTCTTAGAATGAGAAGTATTGCCTACCTCTTTGTTCCAATTGGTTTTGTAAAGTATCCCCGAGAGCAGCAAGGTCTGGAGGAGAATTCCACATATCATACCTCCCCAAAGTCCCTAAAAAAATTCAGAATCATTAGAAAGAGTTGTTCACTTCTTTTTTTTTCTTTTTTTTTTTCCGTTTTTACTTTTTATCTTCTACCTATAAATCGGTCATGAGTCTTTGGATAGAGAAGTTTATCAAAAAGAGGCATTAAAGCAGGAACCAGCCATGACATTAACATTTTTCACTCAACAGCAAACAAGTAAGGACGCATTTACTTTCTAACAACATTTTCAGTTTCAATTTTTACTTTGTATGTGGGTAGATAATATGACATATGATTATGGATTTTCTTTCTTAATTGTGATAGAGAGAAGATGCAAGCAAACTTGAGAAAATACTTAAAACAATGTATTGAACTTTTTCAGAATTTTCATTAAAATGCATTTTCAAAAAATTCCATAATACTTTCTCTAATGTTTATTTTATCACTGGAAATAGAAACAGGAAACACTAGAACAAAACGGGGTTAATATTTTCCTTCTCATTTTTGCAGATCCAACTGTTAAAGTTTATGTTTTACTAAATTTATGAAGTTCATCAAGGTTAAGAAACGAACATAAATAGAATAGTGAATAGCGAATACAGTACCTTAACCCCCAATTCTGCAACATTACCGAGAATGTAGCCTAGTGGAAGCCCAAACAAGTAATAACAACCTACGTTGATGTAAGCCACCAAGGCCTGCCACCCACCTCCAACAGCAACACCTGTAAGAATAATTTGAAGCTGGTGAATAGAAGATAAACTACGGTGATGATCTGTTAGTTACCCTTCATGAAGTAGACAAGGAAAATGCTAACAAATTCGTACCCGAAATCACTGGTTGAACGCTGTTTAGAACCATTGTTACAGCAAGGAGGTTTCCCAGTTCTGCAACCGCCGCTTGCAAAGTCTTACTATTGGTAAAAACAATGGCAAAATAGTCTTTAGTTACCAAAATTACACCCATGAAGAATATTCCCATGAAAAGAGATTGAAAGACTGTCACGTAAACAGAGTATTTAGCAGCTCTTGGATGTCGAAGTCCGAGTTCGTTGGAAACTCTGACACTGAAAACAAGAAAAATACAAAGGTGAACATGAAACAAAAATGACAATAGAAAAACCTATATCAATATGCTTCCAATGCTAATAATACGAAGTTTTTATACATATCTAACAAGCAGACTTATGACATGATCAGACTCATAACAAAGAACTTAGCATCTAGGTACCTTGGAATTTCATCAATCATAAATTGGAACAACTAACAGTAAGGCATAACTTTCGGCTGCATACCTTATAGCTGCATTTACTCCAATGAAGATCATGCCTTCCCATCCATTAAAATTCATACTATAAAACATCATTGAATGTATTAGCAAAAGGTCACAAAACATCCATAATTTCAACAATTGATTACTAATATCAAACTACAAACTGCATGACAGAAACTTATGTGTCGGTTTATGTAATCCTATCGTATTTCAATAACAGCAACACGAAGTGGAACTGCAACCATGAGCTTACCATATAGAGATGGAATCAACAGCAATCACTGCATTATCAAGGTGGCCAGCCAGAACTATGAGGCTCATCATATACCAAATTTCAAGGCAAAGCATAACAGCCGACGCAACCGATAGCCGAACAAAAGCCCATATATCCTTAATAGCCAACCACGACAATCCATTCCAACAATCCTTACACCAAACCACCACATAAACAAGTTGAGCCAATGTAATTCCCCAACTCGTGACATCGAATGCAATCGCTGCACCGGTTAAGCCTAAATCTAATACATAAATCAAGAGCCATAGCAACCCAATATGCACGATTAGAGCCACTAACCCAATCCAAGCAATGACATTAACCTTACTTTGAGACTGAAGGAACTTTTGGGTCGGAAAATTGAAGGAAAGTGAGAGAAATTGAGGAATTACTAAAAGAGCAAAACTTCCAGCAAGATCAGCCATATCTTGCTGTTGGCCAAGAAGTTTCAAAATTGGAGCAGCGAAAATGTATATTGGCAATAGGATAATACTTGTCACAAATAAAATTATCCACGACCGTTGCATGTAAACACCAAGCATATGAACCTGTCCAGCTCCAAAAGCTTGACCGCAGAGCGTCTCGGTCGCACTCCCCATACCTAACTACATGTTTAATAGAGTACCATCAAAATTTGTCCTTAAAAAACAACATTCTGCTAACAAGAAATACAGTATCTATACAATTTTTTTTTAAGGAAGTATCTATACAACTTGGTTTCTGTTTTGAAGCCAAATTTTCATGCCTAAATAACAATCAATAAATAGACAACACAAAACAGAAGCGAAATAAAAAAAATCAATTAGAACTTACATTTGACACTGAAAAAATGTATTTTACCCACAAGATAACATGAAAACATTACAAATGCTCTGCATCTTCAAAATAATAATAGGGGCTGTTTGGATTGAGCTGATCTACCTAAGTTTTGTGAAACTATTTGGGAGAACTTATGAAAAGCTTATGACAATTTTCATAAGCTTTTTTCAACTTATTTTCATAAGCATATACAAAAACAATTTAATATTATTTTATCTTTTGCTATAAAAATAGCTTATACATAATAAGTGTTTGTGCTATAAGCTGCATATAATTTGTTTATCCAAACAGTCCTATATTAAAACCATAAAATGCTTAATTTTGTACTAAAAAACTCTTCTAATTCTTCCTAGTTTCTTTTTCAGGAAGGTAAAACTCAACAAGGACAATGAGAGAATAAAGAAAATCAAACCCAACAAAAAAATAAAACTAAATTTAAGCTACAATGAAATAAAGGAAAACATTTTCTTAGTTTGAAAGACTAATAAACAATATATGAGAAAATTAAACAAAAATCTCTGTGTTTCTTTCCCATTCATGCAACCGAAAATATAATAAAATAATAGGGTTTAGCTGGGTAGAAAGAAAAAGAAGAAAAAACAAAATTTTTTAGTGAAAGAGACTAACCATGAAGCCAAAAGCGAAAGTGCCAATGACAGAGTTAATAAGAGAAATGGCAGAAAGTTCAATGTCACCAAGATGACCAACGAAGATATTGGTGATGGAGTTAACACCATATTGACACAATATGTTGAAAACTATTGGCAATGCAATTTTCCATATTCTCACTGTTTCAATGGCGAATACTTTCCTTGCTTGTTTGAACCCTTTCACTTCCAAGTAGTCGCCACCGTCTACCTCCAATAACTCCGTCGCCGCCGTGGTGTTGAGAAGAGGAGTGTGAGAGTCCATGTTGTCTGTCAATCACCGTACACGTGTATGGCGGTGATCGACGGGTTGTTGAATTTGAGGAATGAAGTGTAAGGAGTATACTTAGTTGAGTTGCAGCATTTTTATAGGAACAAAGACTTAATACTTAAATTCGTGCCGAACTTGTTGGAGGAGTACTAGTAAGGGTAAAGATGCATTTATAGTGCACTTCATTCTAGGAAGGTGGTGATGCTATTTATGATTATTTTCTTCTTATTTTTGGTTAAATTATTCATTACATCCTTATACTTTTCTAAAATAATTCAAGTTTCTCTAAAAAAATATATTCAAGTTGATTTTTGTAATCTATTTTTTTTCGGTTAAAATACTCAATGAATGCAACAACATATGTTTGTGATAAATAATTTCTTGGAGGAGAAGGATAGCTTAATTGGTTTAGCCAAGTGATTTAAGAAGTTGATGAGTTAAAAGTTGGGAGTAGGAATCTTGGCAACAAAGAAATTAATTGGTTTATTATTTTTTTAAATTAACAATTGTTTTTTTTAAGATCCCCTGAAAAATTGTTTTTAAGACATAGTTAATATTTGTGATTCTTTAACACGTGTCTCGAGACACAAGTTAACATGTCACTTTCTTTTAAAATTTTTGCTAACGAGAATATTTTAAAGACATTGATTATGAAATTCATAAAAGAAATATTTATTTTGAACATACAAGTTGTTACTTTGTCATGCTAAAAAATAAATTACTTTTTCATATAGACTTACTTTGTGTTAACTTTCTCTAATAAAACAACTGGATTCATTTGACTAATAAACTTCACTAATGATGAATTGTTTTAAAGACTTTGAGTTTGATTTATGGGTGAAACAATTCTTTTTGGTTAAACACTTTCTCGAACGGTTCAACCTTTAGTAGTGTTGGTTATTGATTTAAGTTTTATTATTGAGTAAATTACACTCCCCTCCCCTCAAAGATGCTTGAATTACACACCCCTCCCCTCTTATGTTAAAATATACACTCCCCTCCCCTCTTATTCAAAACATATTAGAAAATATTTCACTCCCCTCCCCTAAGAGAAACATGAATTACATTCTCCTCCCCTCTTATGTTAAAATCTACACTTTACTCCCTCATTATATATATTTTTTATTTCTAATAATCTAGCAAAATAATAATAATCTAACACACTTCAGAAAAAATAGTATTGCTGGTCTATTTTAATATAATCGAAATTTGAATACATATTTTTAGCTATTTTTTATTCAAAATTTCATTAACAAATAGTTTTAACCCCTATTATAAAATATGAAACAACCCAAAATAAAATTAAAATATGTGAGAAATTACTAAAGACAATAAATTATGGTTATTTAAAAGTTGGTTT
>Ga0228711_1005121_pt1 | contig 20006 bp, 6 predicted proteins | sample MedpolnodulmetaG_2_FD_177996 | JGI IMG/M metagenome (GOLD analysis project Ga0228711, IMG submission 177996) | Root nodule microbial communities from Medicago polymorpha collected in Santa Monica, California, United States - brown nodules | ecosystem: Host-associated > Plants > Roots > Nodule... | reverse complement strand
CGATGTTTTTGTGTAATTTTGTTCGATTATGTCGAACTATCCGATAATCTTGTTAAACTGGCGTAATTCGGTTAAGTTATGAATGTGGCGTGATTACGGGTCATTCTAGACTTTTTCTAAGTCTGTTCAGTAACTGGTTGCATTTAATGCATATTCTGTTGTCTGCTATGAATGTGAGTTAACTCACGCTAGTACAAAGGACAACGTGAGTTAACTCACACTGCATCTTGCTGAAATTTTCACTAGCGCATGTTAAGTCACGCAACGTGAGTTAACATATGTTGCCATTTATACTAGCGTGAGTTAACATGCGTAGGGGTATTTTGGACCTTTACTTTGGGAATGAGCAAATCCATTTGAGTAAAGAGCAGAATTCTTGCTAACCACTTGAACCCACCTTGTTGGGCCCTAATTATAATCTTAGCTACCAGAATAATTCAGTCCAAGCATAATTTGAGTTATATAAATCATGTAGAAATATATCACATAAATAAAAACCATAATAAATAGTTTTTGTTTTTTGTGTTAACCTTCTGATTCTTATGAAAATTAGTTATGGTAATATATCTTGACCAGAAGGTAAGTAAAATGTGATAAAAAATTGTTCAATTCAGGAATCGAATTTAGGTTCTCTAGAACAATTCGTCTTTGATGAAGTTCATTAACCACTTGAGTCCAATTACTTGATTAAATAAGTTTGTTTGATGTGTCTCAAACATTGCACAAGATAATCCCTAAAAAATACTACACAAGATAATTTTTTTTATTTATTACTCACTTTTTTTGTTACAATTTTACATATTTTAAGTTTTTACTACGGTTTAACATTGACCAATCTCCATAAGATAATTTGTTGGGTTCACCTAATAGATTTTCATCTCTCAATCGAATTTTTTTCATACACAAAAGTTTGAGATTAAATCAGTGATCCCTTACTAAAAAGATCAAAATCACTTACTACTTTAATCGATTTGTTTTTGATAACTATATATTCAAAACACAATACAAGTGCCTCCACTACAAATTTTAACTAATAACATCAAAAAATAGCTACACATAAAAAAAAAACATTCAGACTAATAAAAAACATAAAAACAATCCTAAAAAATGCTCACTTTTTTCCTATTAGTTTATTAGTTATTATACTATTATACTTCTAATTTATTTTGTAAATTATTATTTAACTCCATTTAATCTTTATCTTTTGACTAAATAGGAAATAACATAAGAGAATGTTTGAACCTCAGACGCTCCATTTATTCTTTGCAGTTGGACTACTTGACAAAAAAAACATAAGAATGTGCATAGATTTATATTTACTTTCCTCTAGAAACATTAATGAGTCAAGGTGGTACATTTAGCCGCATACAAAAGTTTTTTTTTTTTTTAAGGAAGAAAAAGCCGCATACAAAAGTTGTTGAATGAATATGCTAATAGATAATTTTTTGGAAGATTTCTATTGTGTGCAATTAGAAATAAATAATTTCTAATTGGACCTAAATCAACTTTTGAAGGAAATAAATAATTTCATATGCTCATTGAGAATTTATGATGAAATTTACATATGATTTAGGTTCAACCAGCATCAACCGCATCCAAGAGTATGCTGCTTTTCAATATATGTTAATATGTATACCATGAACTAATTTTTTCTATATATAAATTAATTCAATTATCCGGTACTGACCCAATAAAGGAAAACTTTACTATCCACTATGTATCAATATTCAAATATTATTAGAAAAGACGCAAATAATTGACTTTTATTTTTTCTTTTCCAGTTTCCAAGCTCTTCATTTAAAATTCACTTGAATTAATCTTAAAAGCTAATAAAATATCAAGAATGGCCGTTCAAGGCATGTGTCTGGCGGCTGGTTATTTAAAAATAATGAAAACATTGAGAGCTCTATTTTGTCTTCTAGTGTTTGACAATAAAAATATATACGTGTGAAATATTTTTCTTTTGATCCTATGTTCGTGTAATATATTTTATTAAAATTTTAAAAAATATTTTAGATAGTGTTTGGACAGCGTCTTAATGGTTAATAAAATACTGATTAATTAAATTAAGGATCTAGTATAGGGTTAGGTTTATCATGTAACCAACATGCATGAATGTTTCCAAAATTTCATTTGAAGCAAATAATCAAATCAATTTCAATGGTAAAAGCTTAGACTAGGTTTCTTCTTCTAGTAGCATATGGAACCCCAAAATAAGGCATTAGTTCCACCTATATACCATGATGCAACGAATCAATAGTAAAATCTTCGTTTTAATATCAATTAATATGAGAAATAAGACAAAGCACACCCATTTTTTTAACACAAAACAATTAAATAGATATTTAAATGCTTAGTATTATATGGTGTTTGCTTGTAATTGTTAATTGCTTGTAATGTAATTGTTAATTGATGATGAATGGGAAGGAGGAAGATGCATTAAAATATTAGGACATTAAAAATGAAGATATGGTAAGCAAAAAGGAAAACCAATATTTAGGTTAAATAGGATAAGCACTATGACAAAAAGAAAATGATGCTTTTGAGCCTATCAAAAACAGTAAAGTCAAATTAACAGTAAAATTTATTTTTTATTTCTTATCCTATGTATTTCATAATGTCAATGAATAGTGACAATGTAAAAGAGTAGGATTAATCCCCTATTGAAATTCTTATGGTGGTGAAGCTTATGACCACATGTGTTTTTTAGAAGGATTGCAACTCTTATTACATACTTTTTTTAAAAAATAAATTGAGGAGAGAAAAAATATTATTAAATTATACTAACTAAAATTTTACAATCCATTTTGATTACAAAATCAAACTCTTAAGTACATTATATACAAAACATTCTATATATCATACATTCATATATTCGTCAGCATGCTAACCAAGTTATACCTCAAAATTAGATGAATTCAAGAGTTTTTCTGGCTGAAAGCCATGAACTAATTAATTACTCAAGACATTGAAATTAATTTATTTAAGAGATGATATCTTTTGACAGATGTTCTTAAAAGACTTGCTAATTATCTGCGTCACACCATGTTGATCAAAATAAAAGATGTCACTTCCTAATTAGACTTGAGTATACTAATGTAGTTAGTGAAAATTCAATAAGAGATTGAATTAAAGTTAGATATATAATGATGATTTTTCATGTTCAGAAAAGCAATTTAATGGTAGTTACGTACTTTCCAAAGTTGTAATGCTTGAGACATTTGAAGTTTGGTATACTTATCCAAATTAATTTGATGTGCAACATCATTAGTTACCTTTATCACCAGAATGTAAGCTAATTCCAATGGTTTGCAACAAGAGGTATAGACACACAAATTATGCCCTAACTGATTGAATAAATATCAATTTTAGACAGTTAGTTTTTATTTATTTTTGATAGGTACTCATTGGTTAACTTGTATTCTTAGACAAGAAATTACACATGGGAAAATTATTTATCAAGTGAAATGATACTCACGGCTAAAAAAACAAAAATTAGTGAGGGATATTTATTGAGGGAAAACGTGAAATCCCTCTCTAATTCCGTCACAAAATTTTGCGACTAAGAAATTTGTGAGAAATTTCATTTTTTCCGTCACTAATTTCCCTCGCTAATTTTGCTTTTTCTAGTAGTGACTATAGGACATACCAAATTTTTTTAAAAAAAAATCATTATTATCACAATAGTCTCTGTTATCATCCTTCCTAATCTAACTACTCATGTAATGGAGAAACCAAATTTTATATCCCATTTTTATCACCATGTTCCATCTTGAAATATACTTGTTTTCAGAATTTGACAGCCATCTATTTTCTCTTTTTATTTAGTTTCTCTTTGAAGTTAAATTTGTTTCACACCCTTGACATGTGACATATCAACTAGAATTAATTTTGAACAGCCTATGTGTTACTTTATCTAATCAAATCATTGGTGAGTTTACAATTTCTATCTGTGTTAGTTTATATAGATTTTTTTTTAAGAAACTCAATGAAATAAGGAATGAATATTCATAGATCGTAGCATCAAGACCACTCTCCCAAGTTTCTATATACAGTATGTTGTGAAGATAAATTTGTATGTGACAGAAAGAATAAAGGAGACAAATTGTAAATGTTATATGAATGTAAAATTAACATTGTATATAATTGCCAATAGCTATACCATAAAATCAATACACCATAAGAATTGTATATATTAATGTCTGAACAATCATTGGTCAGTAGGGGCAAAGTCATGACAAGCCAACTCAAATGAATAGTGAATATTTTTTCTAATTTCCATTTCCTTGATGTTTGAGAATTGATCATAATCAAACAATTTCAAGGAAAACAAGGAATCTATTACTTTGGATCCTATACCAAACTATGACCTTTTCAAAGAGCTTCTTCTGTATTTGACTGTAAATTGAGACCTAGTTGAAGATCTAAAGCTTTACTATGACTTTGGTTTGAAGAAGGGTCCAAAATGAAAGGCTTATCATCATTGGAGAAAGTAAACATGCAAGTATCTTGTTGGGAAGGAGAAACATGAGAAGGAAGAGAATACCAACTAGAATTGGTATCATGAACATTTTTTGACTTGAAACTAATTTGAGATTCTTCACTCAAAGAGAATTCAGAATTATAAGAAGAAGGGTCATAAAACCAATGAGTATCAGAACCATGGTAAGAAAAACCATGATAATTTTTTTGAAAAGGTTGTAAGTAATAGTTTATGCTAGCTTTCCTAGCTTGAAGTTGCAATCTTTTTTTCTTCAATCTTTCTTTCTTGTGTGCATTTTGATGGCCTCCTAATGCTTGGGAGTTTGCAAATTCTTTGAAACAATATTGACACTCAAATTTTCTCTCATCTTGGTCTTTAGATGAATTTTTTTCTTGGACAATTTTCTCTCCTCCAGATGAAATTGAGTTAGAGGAATTCACACTTTCATCTCCTTCATTAGACTCTTTGACAAGTCCTTCATTATTATTCTTTGTTGGATTTAGCTCAAAACCAAATAGCCTAAGCCTCTTCTCAACAGAAATATCACACATTTCCTTTTCCATGATTTTCTCTTAGATAAATGAAAGAAATATATTTTTGAGGTAGAATTGCATTGATTAGTTGTTATGCATATCTTCCTTTTATAGTATAAGCTCTTAGGTTCAAACATGCACAGTACTTTTATTAAAAAATATTAATACTATAGTTTTATGTCACATTGGACAGCATAAGAGAAGCTAAGGTCAATAAATATATATTATAATACAAGCTTTAAAAGAAAAATGGGATAAAATGGAAGCAGTCTTACATGCAATGTTTCTTATTTAAAAAAGACTATTTAGCATTTTAATTGTTATAGTATACACCTCAAGGTTCTCATATATAGGAGATTCATTGCACTCCTCATCCTAGAATAGTTGAGCTATTTGTAATTTTTTTTTATTTTTTATATCAAAATATGACTGTCATTTTTAATTTTCAAGATGATATTATAGTTATATTTTTTTCTTTCAACTTTATGCTCTAATTAATACTATATATGCTCCACTCCAAATTCAATATTTTCCACCTTAATATTCTTTTATCTTTCACGCGCGCACTTATATATATATTTCATCTTTTTTTTTCTTGTGTGAAATGGTCAAAATGTCGACTATTGTGTAACATTGATTAATTTATTAAAAGTATAATTAATTAGAGGGTCTATAAGCACTTAATAATATTTATATAGTTCCACTTGGATTTCTTTTATATTAACAAAGTAATATATATTCCTTGCTTAAGACATGATTAAAGTAATTTAACTAACTGTAGCTACAAAAAGTCAAAGGAAAAAAAGATGTGATCATCTCGAAGGAAAGATGCACTAACTTTATAACGTATCTACTATTGTACTAAAATTTGCATATCTAACATTATTTTAGTGACCAGCCAATGACTTTATGCCTTAATGTATTGTCCTCTACCTAAGCTTATCATTTATATATTAAGGAAAAGTTCGCCAAATTAATATTGCTATAATGGGTGCTAAGCTATAGCTAAGTCCCATCTACTAGAGTTATTCAATTGAAGTTATTTATAAAATGCTTAACATCTGTACAAATTTGATTATTCAGCACTAAATATAGTTTCTTTTTATAATCTTTCCCACCATCTACAATCACATTAAAAAACAACCTTAATATGTATTTTTTGACCATGTTTTTCTATAACATTGTTATAGATGCAAAGTATCCAAACTATTTAAAGGTGACTATTTAATCTTTGTCGATTTTTTTTTTGGATATACAAGATGAATTCTTTCATTCCAACAAAGTTTTTCCATATGTAAAAGTTAAAAATTTAACTTCTAACAATTTATTTAAAGGTCTAAAGATTTTCAATTGTATTATTTGATCGTTTATCATGTTTTATGAATGCTCTTGTAATGGGGAAAAAAAGAATTAAAAAAAATAGTAGAAGAAACTAAATGATGGAATATAAGAAGTGGGAAATGATGTAAGCATATATACTAATAATAGTCTTCCATAAGATCTTGGCATATCTTCATAGAGCAGGCAAAGCCTATATTTTATACAAATTATATTTTTCAGGTGAATCAAGTCATCAACTATAGTATTATTCTACAAATAAATGTTGGACAGTTGTTCTAGTTGGGCCTACAATCTGTTAGCTTTTGGGACAATTTAGAAAAATCATTAGATTGTGTTTTATTCTATTGTCTTTTAATTTGATCTCCCATTGGTTGACTTCTTCCACCAATAAATTTCTCATGCTCATCAATTCCCACTCCTTTTTATCTATTTTCATGCTTTAATTTATTTCAAAAAAATAAAAGAATTCTTGCTTTTGGAGGAGAATTCCAAGTAGGCATGCTGTCATCTACCATTTCATATTTCATTATCCTAACATGTGGAATAAAAAGAAGCCATGTGGGGGGAAATTGGGTTATGGTGGCTTAAGTGGGTGGGTTGGATGATTGATTGATTTTAGCCAATTCCATTTTCATTACACGTTGGTTTAAGAATATCAAATCATGGTCCTACTCATCAGCTTCAAAAACTTGCTCTCTGGCCGTTGGATATACTCTACCTTTTTTTCCGATGAAAATATTTACAAAAAGGAGTATACTCTGATGGGTTGTTGGCGATGCGCATTGAATCGGTTTTGAAGTTAAAAATTATCATAATTGTAAGATTAAAAAACACGTAGTTTGGTTCAGTTACCTTTTAAATAAAAATCAAATCAAACCAAACAAATGCAGTTTAGGTTGGTTCATTTGTTACAATTTTTTGTGAGACATTACAATTTTTTGTTTCCAACATCAAAATCAAGTTAAAAACAACTTATTTTCAAGAATGTTTTAAATTCAATTCATCATTACAATTTTATTTTCATCCAACAATGTTCTCAACAACATAGACCAAATTAAAAACATGGTCCAAAAAACAACCTTCTCTTACAAGAAATGCAAAAGACTAAAATTTAATCTATCATTACAATTTCATAACAATGTTCTTAACAACATGGACTAAATTAAAAACATGGTCCTATAAGTAATATTCTCTTGTAAGAAATGCAAAAGACAAAGTTTTTATCATTCTTTATAAGTTCTCGTTGAGTTTCTTTGATTTAAGATATATCTAACATAACATATCTCATTGAAGCAAATTAAAGCACATATATACTCTTTTTTTTAAAATAAAAAGCAAAGAAGAAACTTAACAAGAGAAAAATATATGTGATTAAATGTATTAAAGCACACATATACATTCTATAAAGGTTCGCATTGAGTTTCTATGAGTATTGGATTGTGTGACATAAGTTTAATTAATGTTTATCTTATGTTCGGTTTGGTGCAGTTTTGTTCGGTTGATACAAAGCCCGCAAACCTAACCAACTGTGCGGGTGAATAAAAAGATGGCTAGAATACATCCGAACCATCTGTGGTTTTTTGCAGTTTCGATTTGAATTGATTCGGTTTTAAACGCCCCAATACTCTGTGGAGAACCATTATACTTAGCTGGGAATTTCCTATATAGTTCATATATAGCTTTTATGCACTGAGCCAAGTTCTAATCCCTAATAGATTTCAATGTAAGGGCATATGCTAAAACGTTGCTCCGCCAATGTATCAATGTGTATCCTTTTTCGGTAATCAATCACTGCATGATCACCATCAAATTGAGATCCATCGATTGCGTTGAAAATCTCTCAACGACCGCAACTCACTCTAATTTTCTTTCTAAATCTCCACTTATAAAAGACACATGCATTAAGAGAAACGTACACAATCAATTCTTATAAACTTTCCACTATATATTCAATCAAATATTGAATTCAACATTGAAATATTTGCAAGTACATCACTCTCCTCGAGAAGTTGCGTCACCATCCTCCATCACAACCACCAACTTCGGACATTATTTTCAATCCAACTCCAATCAATAGCCTACGAACAAAAGAATTTCTTAATTCAAACCTTTTTTTTGAAGAATTCTTAATTCAAACCTAAGTCACGACCTATAAAATACAATCACAAACAACTAAGACACCAACTCATAGATACAGGTTAAAATTAGATAAATTGAAAGTGATTAAATGTATTATATTTCTCCATGTCATGTTAGTATCGGACATCTAGATATGTCGGACACTAATCTTGCCTTCAATCTAAAATATCAATACTAGATAGCCAAAGATTTGGATCAGCCCTCACGGTATAAGGATATATTTGCCTTCACTTTTGGAGAAATTCATATTAGTGGTTTTCTAATATTTTATGGGGCCTTAATCCTTATAGAATGCCAAAACTGACTGCAGTCATATTATAATATCAAATAACAAAATACTACATATGTTGCTTCTGAGAAAGAACATGTTTTAGTTGAAATGTTTGTTTATGCCAAATGCGCTCATAAATCAAATGAACTTGGGCATTAAAAGTCAATGTAACAACTAGGAAGATTCAACCATGTCTCTATTTGCTGACTCGCAGGATCGTAACTTACAAGACTTGTCCCTAACCTCTGGCAGCATGTGGAGTTGATCAAGGAGTTTTTGGTCTAGAGTGTTTAGAGTTAGGACTTGAAAATATATAGGATAGGAGTATACTATATAAAAGATCACATCAATACAATTGTGAATAATAGACTAGGTATGTGTCTAGTTTAAATTTTCCAAGTCATTTAGTTCGTACCAAAAATAAGTACATATTCTTTTGACCAATTATTAGAATTAATTTTAACTAGTGTTATAAATATAATTTTATTTAATATTTTTTTTTAAAAGGCCAAATATGATTTTAAAATAAATTATAAATTTTATGTTTGGTTACTCTCAAACAAAGTTGACTTTGTTTCTAAATTTCATATTGGTCATAAGTGATAATTTGTGTTAGTTAGGAAATTTATACAGACTTTACATCAAATTTACTTTTAAAATAAAATCATTTAAATTTCTTCATCCTAAACTCACTTTTACAAAATAAATTTTACGACCAAAAAGAAGAACAATTTTGTTTTCTTTCGTATTTTTAGCTGTTTTTGATTTATTGCACTACACTCGTTTTTCTTTAACTGTGATTTTATTTCATTAGGTTTTTGAAAAGGCTAAATTGATCAACCTGAATTAGTACCAGATAAAATCGAACTTGAGATCTTGAAACCTTAAGATTTTTTCGATAAGATTGTTATAGTATGTCTTGTTATGTGGTAAAATACCACAACACCGCAAGTTTCACCAAAGCTACCATTTGAACCTTAGTTAAAATTCACGACAAATGATCATTGGGACACAAGATTTTTTCATCCATCGTCAAACCAAACAACCACTTAAGTTTATATTTGGGAAGTTATACCCCACACGCCTACTTTTATACCTTTACCCCAACATTTTACACAAACTTCCAAATTTACCCTTTATATAAAACAAAAATAAATTACCCTTTCACTTTTCACCTCCACAAAACTCTTCGCGTGGCAGTTCCTGCAGTTCAACTTCAACGGGTTCAACCCTTTTTCTAGAAAAAAATAACGGTCTTCTGCTTTTGCTTCCAACAAACAGTATGCCTCAATTCCTATGTTGTCTTCATCTTTTCTGTGTTTTTTCTTAATTGTTTACCGGAATCCTTCACGGTTAGGTTTTTCATAGATTTATGGGTTAGTGGGTTAGGAGTCCATCACAAAATCGTTTTCCGGAAATAACGATTCGGTGAAACGTCGTCGTGTTCCCGGAATCGTGTTAACCCAAGTGTTCCGGTTGATTTCCGGAAACCATGTGCAAAGCGATCCGGTAGGTATACGGAAAACGCTTGGAACACTTAATTCTTCCTGGAATCATTTGGTGAAGAATTCCGGTTCAGGCACAATATTTTTTTTTTTGCGTTCTTATTTTTTTTAAATTACGGCAATTTTTTTAAATGACGGCAATTTTTTCGAAAAGCTCTCTGAAGTAGACAAAGTTCATTTTCATTACAATGAAAAATAGACAAACTTCATATATAATTTAAATATGCCGTATATAATTCCAGAAATGAATAATGACATATGCCATAAAACTAATTGAGAGTGGCAATTAAGAAAGACAAACTGATCTCAGAAGAACAATGAGAATTAGAATAAGAATATCCGATAATTGGCATTGAAATTATGTGGTAATGTAACGTAATTGGCATGAACCGGAAATGCAGTGTTGTGATCTCCGGTAAATACTCGGAAAGTTATCTTATGAGTATTCTGAATTATTGTTGGAAAAGTCTATATGAGTAATCCGAAATATTTTCGAAAACTTGAAAAGAAAAACGGAAATACGTATCTGGAAATATATCAGGTGAGGGTGAACTCATACTGAATTAGGAGATGTTGAAAATGAGGGTGAAAAATTTATGTGTAAAAGGTTAAATAATAAAAGGGGTAAAATTGGAATTTTAAAAATTTGTAGGGATGAAAGTACATGTGTTGGAATATAGGGTAAAATTTCTTTATATTTGGTATCATAGTGGGTATGACATAATCACAATGATCCATTGTAATTTTTCAAAAACTATACTTTATTGCTTCTGCAAAATCACGATGGACCACCGTGATTCTGGCATACCCACTATAATACCAACCATAATCTCAATGAGACGGTATTCTATATTCACTTAGTGCACTATAATATATACTCTCAGTGCACTATAATATATACTCTCTTTCTATTATAATATAATATTTATCGAGATATTACAAAGTGCAAGTTATAATTTTATAGGTGTTAACATAGTTGGGATGCCTTCTATGTCATGTGATATTTTTGAACCTCAAATTTTTCTTAAAAACATTATGTTGGCAACATTATTTTATTCTTTTTAACCATCTTTCAATTATGTTTCATCATGATCAGTAAGCCAAGCAATTTGTGTACCATTGTCGGAAACTATTGGGGTTGAAACAAGACCAACTGGTTGGTAGGGGAAAACTACATGTAACTCACCAAAACTATTTAAGGGCCAACTTTAGAGCTAACACACCAGTGCCCCGATCTTAGCCGACACACACAACCATCCCTGCCAAATGATGATAAATTATAAAATTTAAAATCAATTACAGTTTTGGTACCTTATTTTTACTTGCTTACAAAATTGATCCCTCTTTTTAAAATATCAAAATTACAATTAAACCTAAATTTAATTGTACTTCTATATAATACTAGTAGCTTAAAGCAATTTATTGTTTTTTCTATAATAATTAAAAAAAGTTATTCAGCTTTTGAAATTGTAAAAGTTAAATGATGAATTCTACAACTAAAAACTTTGATAAATAGTTTACCATGGCAAGTCTACGATTATCTTTATTCGTATGATCTGATTGTGATTCATCAAAAATAAAACTAAATGAGTTGAATTTTGAGGCTTTCATATTCGTCTTGAAAACATGAATTTCAAGTGCTTTGCGCATCAAAAACATCTTTGTCCCCCAATGTTGGTTAGCTTGGCAATTTCAGCGACATGAAAACACCAGTTCCGGATTTCAAACCCCAAGTAATGTTTGGGAGTTTGGAGAGGAAAGGAGTGGAAGGCTTTGGAGGGATAAGATTAGAGGAAAAAATTGAAAAATCTTTCAATTTTTTAAGAGTGTTGTTCTAGTGAATAATAAAAGAATACTTATGATTAATGTCTTTTCCATTTTGCGAGTCTTATTACAATATATATTGAATTTGAAAAATATATCCAAACCCCCCAAAACTTTCGAAAACCTCATCCAATACAATTTTGTAGTTTTTAAAATTGCGGGGATTTTGTATTATGAAGAAAACTAAGCCCCTCAAAACTCTTCCCTCCCAAAGCTCTTCATTCTTTCCACTTTTTTTTCTTTTTCTTTTTCAAGCTCTCTCTTCCCCTCCCCTTCAAACTTCCAAACAAAGTCTTAGGCTTTGTTTGCGAGTTGGGTTTTGGAGGGGAGGGGAAGGGAATGAGAGGCTTATGGAAAGGTAAACCCTTGTTTGGGAGTTTTAAAAAAATAGGGAAAAGTTTTGGGGGGTTTTGAAGGGCTTCATTTGTCCAATTTTAAAGTTCCCCCAAATTGGGGGGTTTTGGGGGGTTAAACATACAAATTGACAATTTTGTCATCATAATTATTCAAAATTTCAATTATAACTTACAAGATAAATTACAAAGTATATCACAGTGTATTGATTTTAAGAGAAAAAAAAAATGGTAAAATAGTAAAATTATCACATAAGCCTTCCATTTCCTTTCCTTGTTGATTTCTTTAACTCCCAAACAAGGGGAAGACTTTCCCTCCTTTCTCCCTTCCCTTCCTTCCCTTCCCCTCCCCTCCTAAGCCTTTCCTTCCCCTCCACTCAAAACTCGCAAACAAAGCCTTAAGGAAATGCTAACAAGTGTCCTTAGGGCACCTGATAAGAAGTTTAAAATGGAAATTTTATCTTAGGATTTGTGTATTCAACACACTGAAACATCAAAAAACATTTTTTACATAAAAGTTATCAATTATTTACATTTTTTAATCCTTAACAAGTGTCCTAAGGAAGACCCTTTCTTTTTCATTGACCAAGTAAAAATGAAAAAGTGATTGGCGCAAATTGACAGAAGTTAAGAATTTGAAAATAAGTTGCAAAACAAATACATAGTGATCCCTTGGAATTTTTACAAAACGCCTGAGAATGTGGAACTCTTAGTTTAATATCAAATATCGATCACATTAATTCTTCTGAAAAAATATGTTTTTTTTTTCATGGATAACAAAATGTAAAAAACATATACCCTAGTACATGTTTGAAAACTCAGGGACTCACCTCCACCTCAAGGCCATTCGCATTTTCAAAATGTAGTTTTTGTTGAAAAAAAGTTGGCATGATTATTCGGTCAAAAAAAATTGGCATGATTATGAAGAGAACCAAACACATTTGGTATATTGAAGTAAACTTAAGTTTGAGCTAACCCTCCTACAGTTCCTAAAGAAAAGGAGCTCTAGCAATCTACTTTATAAAATCTGTCATTTTCTCAAATGATTCGTTCTTTGATAAAGTTCAATCATTAATTGAGCGCAATCACTTTGTTAAGATACATGTTAATCTGTTGGTGTGTATATATATATATATATATTGGTAGTAAGATACTCCCTCTGATCTCAAATGTAAGAAACTTTTCACTTTTTAAGTTCATTCAATAAATGATGTATGTGATCTATAATAAGGACCACATACATCATTTATTGAATGAATCTAAAAAGTGAAAAGTTTCTTACATTTGAGACCGGAGGGAGTACATGTTAATATCTAAGAATATATAACCCATCAATGTTTAAACTTTAATCTAATAAATATCTTACATTTTAATGGATTGAGTGTAATTCACAACCCAATTTAAAAACATAAGACAACGAACTAATTATTAGTTTTAGTGCCGTAACATGTGAATGTGACGCACCAAAAAAAAAGCACAACGTTTTTTCAAGAAAGCACATGAAAATAATTAGTATTTTATTTGAAGGAATGAAAATAATTAGTATTATAACGTCACCAACATTTAATGGACAAAAAAATACGACTTTTACTACAAAAAATCATTTTCCGTATCTATGAGACTAAGGCCAATTGGGTGCTTACCAACACGTGATTCATGCAGTGAATCAATGTTAAGAAAAAAACAAACATTTGCAGATTCGCACCAAACTAGATCAGCAGTAAAGCTCAACATTCTTCCAAGAGCATCAATGAACTACGCAGAAAATCTTCCAAAATTCTTCCAGACAAAGCACAAACATGTTTTTATTATTTTGACAGAAGACAAACATGCTTTTCTTTTGTTGGAAAATGCTACTTCTCAAGAAACTAAATCTCACGTAAACACAATATCAAAGTGGTGGATTGTAACTGTAGTGTGGTACTTTTTTATGTTTTACTACAACCCATGATTTCCGCTTAATCAAAACTCCGATGCTCAAACTGTTCGTGATAGTTTTGTAATAATAAATTCCGCGGTACATAGCACTGCTGTTTTTCTTGTTAATACTTGGGCAGATCTGTTCTGCACCGTAACAAACAGTGAAAATAAGGCAAGGAAAAATGACAAAAGGAAAGAAATCAAAGAAGAAAAACTTAGATATCTTAATACAAATCCTTCCTATGACAATATAGAAAAGCAACAAGACACTAATAACACGGTTAGAGTTAAATTGATTCGGGTTTCTACTTCTTTCGATTAAAATAAGTACCGACAATATATTACAGACCAATATTTCCAACAAAAAGTTCAACTGATACTTAATTGTTCTTGAATGCAAAAATGTGACTGTGAATACAAGGGACATTCGAACCCCAAACTGAACAAGACACGTATACCACTAAAATTTCTCAGATGTGCAATTTACCATCACCTAATATTTTTTATAAAATCCTGGGATCCAACAATTGGTCAACTTCAGCATCAAGCACAATAGAAAGTCATCACTGTGGACGCTTACGAGGCAAGAGTGCAAGAAGAAGTTTTTTCCTTGGACCCTGCAACCCAAGCAGCCTTTATAAGTTAGATAATAAATATCTAATAATCAAAGAGTGTACTCAACACTTGCACATGAAAACAACACAATCTTAATCTTGTCCTTGTTACAGGCTAATATAGAAGCAACTTCAGTCATAAAAGAGTGAAACAACGAGAGCAAAAACTTTAAAAGCAGAATACCTAGATTGTCAACTTTCAAAAGATTCGGAATGCAAAACTTAAAAGGCTGAAGGTAGAGAACAAAGAGAAGTTGTTTCCGTGGGTCGCGCCATAGCAGAAAATAAAAGGGGGAATTTGACAATACTTAGCGGGTGTTTGTTTCATGGATTGCAAACTTACACCAAGGAATATGACATTGAAAATCCTTGGTTCCCATGTTTGTTTCAAGTTTTCATAAATAATGCCTAGGGTAGGTACCTTTTATTCCTAGAAATATAATTTACACATGACTTTCCTACTTTTTATTCTCATGTTAAAGGAAAAGAACTGTATAGTATTCAGCTCATAACAAGCCTTGCCTAAAGGTTGTCATCGTATTGGAACTTTTCCCAGCATCAAGAACTTGTTGGACACACAGGACACAGGCTAAAATTAGGGCAATCCAGCTAGACCTCAACCACCATCAGAACCGGAATCAAAGTTTGGATATTTCTAAACAACGACTAATTTACTTTTCTTTATTTTTAGTGTTCCATCTTTTGATAAAAGAAAAGATGATGAATTCCTACTACATAATTTCTCGATTCAATAGACGCAAAACCTACAAATTCCAGCTGTGAAAAAGAGGGTTTGGGAAAATTGAGAACTATGTTAATTAAGCTTCATGCAGAGGGATCCTGGAGGGACTTTTTGGTGTATTCATCCGGTTCACATTGAGGACAGAACAGGAGGAATGTTCCGTGGGAGTATCGATAGGTAAGCCATTTACATGGTCAGTTAGTGAGTTTGGTAGTGGGTTAGGCAGTAATGTATATAAATGAGAAAGGGATTAGAGATTAGAGAGATGGGCATCTGGTCATCTGAGACAGTTATGGCACAGGGCATTGGGATGTGAAAATCGACATTGTTCTGCAATCCATACTTTTACAAAGGAAATTCAACCCTAAATCTTCTAATATATTAAAGATACTAGTTCCTATCAGTAGGAATTGGGTGGTATTGAACAAGGCAGCTAGAACTGAGAAGATGGATGCAAAAACAAAAATTAACAATACTTAGCAAGAGATCCTCCAATGCAATTCCACTAATGGAACCCGTGCCACATTGTCTCAGATATGTACAACAAAAGAATACAAATGCCTAAATTCAGATATTTAGTCTACTGTTCAATTCAAAACTTAAGCCTCATTGAACAACACCTGAATACAAGCCACAAATTTAAATGAAGACAAAAATTACCATAGGAATTCCAAGCTCTTTGAGGTCGTTTTCTCCCATCTGCCTCAATGCAGTCATATCCACCTGCGAGGACATATTAGTGTATAAGATAACTGGTAGTGCCAAATTAAAAATATTCATAGCAGAAAAGTATAATAACTTAAAAAATACCATACCATATTTTGGTATTTAATTATTCATATTTCAAGACTAATACAACACAACAACCAAGCCTTATCCCGCCAAGTGGGGTCGGTTGTATTTCAAGACTAATATTTAAGAATTTTGTATGACAACATATGATCACTTGAGAACTCAACAAAAAAAACTTCAAATTTATCTTTAGCGAAGTTCAGTACAGGTGAATGGAACATCTAAAGTCAATTGAAGCTAAAAGTTTATTAATTTTGTTTCCTAAACTTGTACACCTTCTATCAGACATACTAAACAAAAATATTCTGTTATGCTTATAGTTTAACACAAGTGCAGATAGCATACACACACGCACATGCAAGAGTATTAAACAAGTTAGTAATTTCTTGAAACATGTTTCCCCTGACAAGGAAAGAGGACAGGAGGCTGAATAGATCAAACCATCTGAAGTCAAAACTCAAAAGCAAGAAATAAGTCAAATGAAAAGACAAAATATCGTGTAAAACTATCCCTTGATTAATAAATTGTCTTCCCCAATAATATTCCAGGTTAGAATTCCTATAGCGGCCAAATGAGTAAACAATTTTGACATTTCATTCAATATATCATGTCACAACATATTCAAATACTTTGAAAGAAAAAAAAAATCAGTTTTATATAATTTCTTATCGACATAAATAAAGGATTTACGTACTTCCTCAGCCTTGAAAAGAATTTGATATTTTTGCAATCCCAGTACTTGTAACAAGCCATCAACAGTTTGTGGTTGCTGTTCATTGCCCTGCATGTAAGCAGGAATACCACAAGTCAGAATGAACTGCACACATAATTTGTTCAGAGAATTAAATAGAACTGAAAATTCATCCTCATCTATACACCACAACCTTCCAAGACAAATCATAGATACTATGATAGCTATAAAAGTAATTTACATAAATTTCCAGTAGTTCAGAATATTAGTGACCAGACTCCAAATACCAACAGTAACTCAGACAATGTTGCTCCAATTGTTTAATTGGGAAGTCAAGAATCAGTAGTAGAACACACATATCAAGCATTTTTAACATCAGCATCAACATATCTAAGGATACTAATTGGAAAGAGTAATTTTTCTTCTACATTACAGAAAACACAATGAAATTTATATATACATCTCAATGGAATATAAAAAAGGAGAGTTTCTCTACTAGAATTCTTCCAGTTTTAAATAAAAAATAATGTTAGGCTTGCACATCATTTATCTTTAACATCTTCAATTCAACCAAGGATGTTACATAATATCAAAAATTCAAGTTAAGTTCATTTAACATGGGAGTATTATAAGCATTTTGACTACTTCTAACACTCCATAGGATAAACATGTAGGAAATGACTGTACGGGGCTATAGAAAACCTAAGGGGTAAATCAATATAATTTTATATATATATATACACATATATATATTTATTTATATGAATTTAATATTTTGTATAAGCATGACCAAATTGTATACAGACGAAAAAAATTGAGAGGAAAAAGAACTTGAATTATACGAATAAGAGGCTAGAATTGATACAGAAATGCTTTATCAATTAAATCCAATCACTTGAATTTATACTAATACTAACTTCTGTACAAAATTAAACAGTTGACTATAAGGATTAATTATCTAATTATTGCTCATAATCTTTCGAAATTTAATACATCACAAATCATAAAAAATAAAAAAAATATCAAGCAATGTATGCATTGAAATCAGGAAAGGGGATATTTACATAGCAGACAATAGGAAAAAAAATGTAAATAGTAGAAAATGGGTAAAAATTCCACAAGTGATATAGTTATTATCAACAAAAAGAATGGAAAAACCTAGTTTTGTTATAAAAAAATTTAGTGAACAACAATTTATTTCTCAGATACAGTACACACCCAAATTGAAAACCCAATTATTTTGTTTGAAAATTATTTTTGGAATGAGACCACAAGTACCCAACACGTACCAACATACCCAGTATGTGCACAACTTGAATTTAGGAGTACCCATGATAGACTATGATACTATTGAATGGCTAACTCTGACTCTTTGTTCAATCAATTTATGATTCAATTTCTCACACAAACTCGGCAAATAAAATAGCAATAAAACTCAAACAAGATTTGACATTAATAGGCAGAAAATTCATAAAAGAATCTTAGTACTTAGGTGCAAGTCAACCCAACAAAATCAACTTGTGAAGTGAAGATTGCCTAAGCTTTGTAAGCTCTAATTGTAGGCCATATCTCCAGCCAATGTGGGACTTGAATTTTCCCAATACACCTTTCATGCCTAATTCATTCACTGAAGCAATTACTAATTTATCAGAAACTATGATTGCCCAAAAGAGACCTTATGAGTAATCAGAATATCCAGATTGCAGAGAAATCAGAACTAACACTGTAATATAGTTATTATAAGGCAGATTGAACATCCAGATTTTGTGAAAAATCAGCCTCCAAAACATTCCCCATGGTGGAATATCATGAATTAGTGATTTCATTTAATTACCCCCCCAAAAAGAATCTAATTTGTCTGTCACCATTGCTTTAGAATGGAATTCAGGAAAGGCATATGATTTGGACAAAGGTGCATAACAGATTCAGCCTACACATCCATCAGATGGTCATGGGAAAGTTTTCTCCAAGCTACACAAAACAATTAAGTTTGATAGAATGAATCTGGAGATAAGAGAATAAGTAAAATTCACCACAAATGGAGGCCTTTGTGCAACACTGCCTGATGGAGGAAGTCGGCCAGGATGAGATGGTACAGGCTTGGCGGTTACTGGAGGCAAGGTAGACATCGTGGGTCTTGGCATGAAAGATGAAGGTGCAGCACTTGGAGGCCTTGAAGTTTCAAGAACATCCCTACCTGCATATTGAACTGGTCTGACGCCATCGTATGGCCTGTTTAATGGCCTTCTCTGCTGGTCTCCGGCATTTCTTTGGGGGGAAATCCCCCTGGAAGTACTTGGATACTCTTCGGGTGATCTTTGCCGAATTTGATCCAGTGTCCAAGGAGAGTATGAGTTTCTCATGGAATCCATACGCATTATATCATCAGAACTTCTAGCTGAAGGAACTGGCCTGAACAGGCTTGCTTCCCTTGGTTCCGGCATGTGCTGCTTTGAATTAAAACTGTTTGTCGGAGGGTGAGCTGTCTTTGTCAATTTTTCACGGAGATCGACATTCCTGTTATTGTCATTACTTTCATCTCTCCTCGACGCACTTTTTCGCATGAGTTTCAATCGGAGATCATCTTTGCCAATACGGCCATCTAAGTAAAGTAAGGAAAACAAAATTAAAATAAAAAAGCCATTGAGTAACATAAATTTGGAAGGGTAAATTCACTGCTGAGGGAGAGTACTACCGTCAGGTCCATTTCGCATGCTTACATCTCCTCGCTGTCTGCAGAGAATCCAAACAACATAAATCATGAAAGCTAACTTTGATTGCATTGCATCAGACCAAAA
>Ga0228711_1005116_pt1 | contig 20012 bp, 8 predicted proteins | sample MedpolnodulmetaG_2_FD_177996 | JGI IMG/M metagenome (GOLD analysis project Ga0228711, IMG submission 177996) | Root nodule microbial communities from Medicago polymorpha collected in Santa Monica, California, United States - brown nodules | ecosystem: Host-associated > Plants > Roots > Nodule... | reverse complement strand
AAAAAAGTCTACAGAAACAATAGATATATACAAAATAGGATAGAAATGAAAAGCTCGTCAGTGGGGAGAAATGTTAGGGATTGCTGCATTTTAGAGGGAATTTGTTAGGTTAAATTGGTGCGCTGCATTTTAGATGGAATTTGTTAGGTTAAATTGTTGCTAACCTAATGCAGCAATTTAGAGGGAAATTATTAGGTTAAGTTGCTGCACACCTAATAAAATTAATAAATAAGGATAAGGATATATCCAAGTTTACATGGAAATTAGGGTAGCCAAGTTTGCATGAAAATTAGGGTTTTCTGTTTGTAAACGTATTAACTAAGTGTACAAAATATTGTCAAAGAAAAAAAGGAAACGAGATAGGGATGAAATTGGTGCGATGCATTTTTTAGTATTAAATAAGTGTACAAAATATTATCAAAAAAAAGGAAAAAAAAAGACATAAGTGTACAAAATATTGTCAAAAAAAAGGCAACATGATAACGATGCATTTTTTTAGTATTAAATAAGTGTACAAAATATTGTCAAAAAAAAGGCAAGAGGATATGCATGGAATTGGTGCGATGCATTTTTTTTAGATGAAATTTGTTAAGTTAAATTACTGCTAACCTAATGCAGCATTTTAGAGGGAAATTATTAGGTTAAGTTGTTGCAGACCTAATAAAATTAATAAATAAGGATAAGGATATAGCCAAGTTTACATGGAAATTAGGGTACTCTGTTTGTAAACGTATTAAATAAGTGTACAAAATATTGTCAAAGAAAAAAAGGCAACATGATAGGAATGAAATTGGTGCGATGCATTTTTTTTAGTATTAAATAAGTATACAAAATATTGTCAAAAAAATGCACAAGTGTACAAAATATTGTCAAAAAAAGGGGAAAAAAAGCATAAGTGTACAAAATATTGTCAAAAAAAAGGCAAGAGGATAGGAATGAAATTGGTGCGATCCATTTTTTTAGATGGAATTTGTTAGTTGCTGCATACCTAATAAAATTAATAAATAAGGATGAGGATGAGTTGTTTGAAAATTTACCATTAAGCCCATTAGATTAGTGAGGTTATGACTCTAACTAAGGATAATTAAGGAAATATGGTGGTTATGAAGTTTCTTATAGTAGTAGTAGAACTGCAGAAGTAGTAGATTAGAAACTTGGAGTCACTTTCAAGTTTCAAAAATATTACATCGGCAACACTTTATTTAGTACATTTTTCGATTTCGACTGGAACATGTTCCCAACATATTTTTTATCAAGATGTTTCCATCATTTTGTTTAGCTCTCGTATTGACTGCTATCTTACATTCTTAATCATAAATATTGAAAATCTCTAAAATTGAAGATCATCGGTTAATTTTAGTCTCTAGTCTTAAAATATAGTCTGATATATTGGGTTTGTACATGGTTTAGGCTATAGGCAATTGGATTATGTTTCTAAATATTTGTTATTGATGAACCAATTCGTTAATCGATGTGGGGCGGGACTGGGTAGAATTTTCAAGCCACCTACCTAAATCAATCGGCACTATTTTTGACATGTTCATGGTGTTGGGCAGAGTAGGGCAAATTTGTAGGTCTTATATATGAATAAAAGAATGATTGAAAAATAAATTACATATGAATCGAATGTATTTTAGGATAGCATCGTTAAATAGGGTTAAATGTATATATATATATATATATATATATATTGGTTAAGTAGTTATATTTTTTTTATATTTAAGACAAAAATATGAAGAAAAAAATTGGTTATATTTGAGTAATATATTGGAGGCGGATTTCAAAAGGTTGTTAATGAATGTTGATTCAACTAGTAAGAATTTAATTCAACCGCAATGTCATAAGTTCAACTAACGCTTGGTAAACTTTAAAGTTTGCCCTGACTCGGATGGTAAGCCTCGAGTCCAACTCACTTAAATTTTTCTATTAAAAAAAGAAAATTGTGCATTCAATGCATTGAAACTTTAAAAAGTAACTTTTTCTACTTAAAATTTATCAACTATTTCTAATTTTGTATTCCTAAGTGCACTTGTAAGCAAGACTCTCTCCATTTATTTTGATAAATGGAGATGATCTTAACCCCTTTTAAACATTTTCTCTAATACTCACTTTTTCATTGGTTTAAATAATTGTAGATCTACACTTTGAAGATAGAAATCACACAAAATGGTAGGACATATATTCCAATTTTTTCCAATATAAACTTTTCTATATAATCAACAAAATATATATGTTATGTCATTTTCATCTTAAGCCTCGTGTAAAACGTGGATATGCATGTGCACTCATATCAAATAAGGATAATTGTAATGATTGGAAAATATGCTAATAAACGTGCATGTCATTTTTTATCTTTTTGGTTTTTTATTCATGCATTTCATAGCTTAACCTCAAAACACAATCGTACCCGGTGCTCTATTGGATAAGCTAAGGAACCTATAATTGAGGGACACAATTTCTCCCAATGTCAGTCTCTTAAAGTAAAGAGAATCACGGTTGAAAAAACTCATCCGATCTTGACTAATTTCAACTTTATCAACAATATCTAATATATGCCCTTGTTGAGTTTTCAAGATCTCTCATCTATTATCTTTGCTCTCTTTTATAATGAGTAGTTCAACTAATTTGATTTAACAATTGAATGAGTTCGAGGATTCGAGTTCATACTTCGAGGGGATGGGACCAATGGGTTTTAAATAGATGTGTTGGAGGTCTCGAGTTTAAATTATGGTGAAGAAGGAAAAAACAAATCTAACAACTAGTTAGCATATCCAAAGAAAATCATGAAAAATATTGTTGTAAATTTCACATTATTTTAAGTATGTTGTGAACTGTCCACCAAATACCGTGTACATCACAAAAAATTGTACAATATCTTTGAGAAATGTTTGTACAATATTTCTCTCCAATATTTGTTGTTTTAAAAATTAAAATGGGTCTTACTTCGTTATACATACTTATGGAGAAGACTCCAAAAGTCTGGTTGGAAGTTTAGACGGGAGAAGCAGGCTTTGAAAACAAAAGTTTGAAGAAAGTGGAGTGAATACAAGGGGATGACTTTGAAGAGTTTAATTTTTTTTTTATAACACAAAACATTTTAAAATAAGGTTACTAAAAATGGTACTGAAAGACTCTTCTTCAAATTCAATCTATGATATTACAATACTTTCAAAATTAATATTGTATTAGTCATGATATTTTCTTAAAGGATGTTATTCAACCTATAATATTACAATACTTTCAAAATTAATAATATATTAGTCATAATCATTTTATTTATCTTTTTTATTTTTTACAAAACATGGTAATTTATTTATCATTATCTACAAAATCATTGTCTCAAATAAAATATAAGAAATCTATGAATGTGTTTGTTTCAAGGTAAGAAATTGCATTCCTTAGAATGATATTTCCCGGGATAATATTTTTAGGAATAACATTCATATCTATGTGTTTGGTAAAAATTTAGATTTTTTGAGAATGTTTAGAAATTATTTAATTTAAAAAATAAAAATGGAAACAAATGTGAGCGGTAGTGGGAAGTTATAGCAAGTTGAGTTTTGGTATTGAAATGTATTCCAAAGAATGTTATTATTAGGAATACGTTTTATAAACTTGAAACAAATGCGTGAGAATAACAATAAAAGAATCATGTGTAAATAAGATTATTGGTTGTGCTAGAGGGACCTTTTGTTGTGGTAATATATTTCATTTTAACCTCTTCAAAAAAAAAGATTATTGGGAATATAACATTTATTAGAACAAATTTTCAAAACTTAAAACAAATATGAAAAATGTTGCATTTCCAATCTCACATTCCGGAGAATCATATTACAAATCTTAAAACAAACACACCCTATTTATTTTCCTATCCTCCCCTCTCCTATAAACTATCAAAACCCTATTTATTTTCCTATCCTCCCCTCTCCTATAAACTATCAAACAGAGTCCAAGTCTCCAACTCCATTTGTGCGTAACATTATTAAAAAGAAAACTTTGGCCTGGGGCCCTTCTGTTATTTAAAAAAGGAAACCAATAAACTTAACCGCAACTTATTGTAGTAAGAAAAGTATAACACGTCTATCTTATATAATTTCCCTCCTCAATTAATGCTTCATCTTTGTTTTTTTTTCTCTTCCGGAATTCTAACTCCAAACCTTACATATATTATGCATTATTCATACCAATTGAATTAAGCTCACGGGAATTTGTTTTGAAGTGTAGTGTAGCACTTAACATTTTAATTTTCTTCTTTTATTTTCGTCATTAATTTATCAAAAAAGAAGAAGAGAATACCTAAGCATACAAAGACACACTATATGTGCATCAATTGAAGAGTAAAAATGGTGTAATTACAATGACTCCATGTCAAAAAAGTGACCATTCCTCCTATCACATATTAACTGTTTCTTCGAATAAAAGAATAAAAGTTGTTGTAGTGGTTAAGTTTCCAACCGTTCATTTTTTCTTCAAAAAAAAAAAATTGTTTCTTCGAATCTTCGTAACATCTGTTTTCTCAAATTATTTGTAATTTTAAAATCCTAAAATCAATACTTACGATAACCTTTTTTTGAAAGAGTATACTTACAATAACCTATGATCTATTTACTAGGGGCGATTCCCTTTGTAGTTAAGGGTAGCTTTGGCTACCCCAAAATTTGTATTTCTATTGAATAAATAAATATATTAATATAGTTAGCTATCCCAAATAATATATTTTTAGCCATCTCAAATAAATTCATTTTCAAAAACTTAGCATAAATTAAAAAGTTAAAAAATAATTACTCCCTCCGGTCCTATATATAAGAAATTATTCTTTTTTTAGATACATTGAATAATTAATGTATCTCGTTTACAATGAAGACTAGATACATTAATTATTAAATGTATCTAAAAAAAGAATCTTTTCTTATATATAGAACCGGATGGAGTACTTGATTAATAAACTTATAATGTCTTATTTTGACATTTCGGTCTCTGCAACAACTATAGTGATTCTCTAAAAAAAAAAAACAACTACAGTGAAAGTATTTTCAGCAATAAAAATTATCAGTAGTCAAACAAAATGAACAATAATTTAATACAAATAGCTTATTTGTTGATGTTGAATAATAAATCGTTGGTCTATTTAGCAAATATTCAATTATGAATATATTTGTCTCTTTGAAGCCTAATTTTATAGAGATTAAACATTTTTAACCCTTCAGTTTAATATATAAAATTTTAAAAAAAGATAATTTTTCTTTGCTTCAAAAAAATTCTTTGTATTTGGCCCCCTCGTAAAAATTACTCTAGCTTCGCCACTGCTATTTACTTTTCAAAAGTAATATGAAGGTATTTTTTTTTATTAAAGTGACACTAATTATGACTATTTTACGACCATTCTCAAAAAAATATAAACTCAATACTTTGAAAATACAATGTTAAGCTCTTACCAATTAACTAACACCAGACTCGTTATTTAGCAAGAGCAAGGGGCTCTATGGACTAGGCCTCTAATTTATGGAGACTCTAATTTATGTGCAAATTATTATACATATTTATTATTTTTAAAATTGTACTATTAATTTATTTTAACATATAAAAAATATATCTATACACACACTAATTGACAACAACTTTTAATTTATATCTATACATATTTAGGGATGCTGATCATGTTACTGTATCTGATGTATTCTATCAATTTGAACGAATTAATATCATTTTATTTTTGTAAAAATATATATTTTACTGAATAAACTTTCTTTTTATTAATTTTTTAATAAATGTTCTTATGACACTCAAGTGATGAGAGTATCACTTTTTCATAAATATTACTCTTGCAAATATCGATATCATAAGTGATCAGAGTAAAAGAGAACTTACATTTGTCAATGATAAATTAAACATGGACATTTTCATAAAAAAATTATTAATACATGCATGTAAATTTTTTTAAAAAAATTTCAAAAGTGTGTCTTATATAAAAAAACGAGAGAGTATCGCACATGCTATTTGTCTTTTATAATAATGTTGGATGAATGCATCTTACAAGTTACAACTTAATTAAGGTGGTCTTGTTAAAAAATCCATGACACATACATGTGATTAATCTCAACAAGAATTTAAAATATATTTGTTGCGTTTTGAAAGACTAATCAGTTTTAAGACCGTGTAAAACTTTTTGTTTAGAGGATTTGCTAAGGTTGTCTCCCTAGAAGAAATATACATACTCTATTGGCAGCGGCCCTGGAATTCATCAATTTGTAGAAGGATTATCAATAAGAGAAAGAGATTTTCATTACTCCCTCTACCTTCAGTTATAAGATCCACTTTTTCTAATTTGTTGTCCTTGATATAAAATCATCTTCAAACTTTCACAAAAATATGGGAGACACAAATTTGTTTTTTTTTAAGGAAAAAAATAAAATTTGTTATCTCTCTCCTTTGCAAGGGTAATTGCGTGCTACAAATAACATACACTTTTCACGGGTTAGGATTCTCTTCATTGAAAATTCTCTCAAGTTTTCTTATGTGGAATCTCAACCATCAATCATGAGAGAGAACATGAGAATTAAATTATAATGAAAAGTGGTTGTTGTATTTTAATGGTGGAGATTAAAAATGGAGAAAACTTGAGAAAATTTTCCATGGAGAGGATCCAAATCCACTTTTCACAAATTTAACGTTATAACCACTTTTTTTAATACCCGTAAAAATTTGCAGGGGTCTTATAAAAAAATGGAGCGAGTATAATTTTGCTTTGTAAATTGGTGTAGAGAAGTTTAAAATTGTAATCACTATCCTTGAAAATATATTGCAGTTCAAGGACGAGTATTATGAATGTCCACATAAGGAGCAAGATTTCGTAATTTTCTTTTAAGGTTAAATATGTTTTTGATCCATATGAATATGTTAACTTTTTGTTTTAATTTTTCTAAAAAAAATCTTCAATTTTTAGTTCCTAAAAAATTTCTCATCTTCACTTTTGGTCCATTCTTTAAAGTAAACTTATATGTAGAATTGATATTTTTGAATAAAACTTTGTCGAAAAATTCATAATATTATAAGAATCTCTAAAAAAAAAAAAGAATTAATATAAACTTTTATGTTTTTTACGGTTAAAAACTCATATTTAATTTATGTTTTGTTAAAAAATTCTAAATATTGTAAAATTCTAATTATTTTACAATATTTTACGTATTTCTACACCATTTCACTAAAAAAAAAATACAAAAGTTAACTTAAAAACTAAAAATTAAGAATTTTTTTAGAGGAACTAAAACGAAAAGTTGGTATATTTATAACAAGCAAAAACATATTTAACTCTTTCTTTTATGAACCAATTTCTCAAACAACAAGGAAATATCATTATTGCAAACTCTAATGATGCAACCTGTTGCCTTGTTGATGGATTATTTCCCAAACATGGTTGCCAAACATAAAAGTACATTGTTTTATACAACAATCCAATTCAACCTGAGATGGTGCAGGGTGTAGATTTATATGGATCAGTTAACATATTCTGCCAAAAGTCACCCTTGTACTGACCCTACCAAACAGATTAGTTTTTCAATAAGATGTTTACGAACGGAATTTTCTACTGTACGTCAATAAATTGAACGGTTTTTGCACAATTGATTTTTTAATTAAAGGAAATGTTAACCAGTGTCTCGAGGCACCGGTTAAGGAAGCCAAATATAGTAATGTTACATTGGAATTTGTGCATCTAAGGTCTTAAAAGTATAAAAAGTGACATTTTTAATTTAAAATTTTCTCTTTTAACTTCTTTAACGAGTGCTCCGGGCACTAGTTAACATGACCCTTTAATTAATAAAAGGGCATTGCTAACTAGTATAAAATGGTCACGTAACCTCAAAGAACAAAGTTCATTAACAACATCATTTTATTAATAACAAAGTTCATTAACAAATGAGTGTTTTTTGAGATTACGAACAAAGTTAAAAGAGAAAGTTTTAATGAACAAAGGGTCATGTTAACTAGTGCCCGGACATGTTAACTAGTGCTTTTAAGAATGTTTTCTAAATATACAAATGTTAACCAGTGCTTTTAACAAAGTTAACAAAGGGTCATTAACAAATATACAAATGCACAAAGTTAACAAAACTTTGATTACCAAATATACAAATCTCAACAAAGGGTCATGTTAGCCGGTGCTCTGGGCATTGCTAACTTTGTTAATGCTCAACATCATTAACATTAATTAGTCACATAATCTCAAAGAATAAAGTTCAAATCCTTTTGGAGACACTTATAAAATGGTTGTTAATTAGTGTTACTTATTAATAAAAAGTTCGATATTTTGAAAATATTCTTTGAAACAAATCAAACAACATCTTATACACCAACATTTATCTTTATATATTAATAAAAAATTATAGTCAAACTAAATCTTATGAACAGTACACATAGTTTAATAGTAGCACCATGTTTTGCCTAAATATAAATTTGAGTGTAAAAATGAATAATTACACATTAATGGACGACAAGCGAGCAAGAAGTCTCCGCTAAGTCTTTTTAGATGACAAAATAATCATCGTAAATACAATGTTCATAGACATGACATTTCTACGCATGACTCTATGTAGAAGGTCTACAATCTCTGGTGCTAGGAAGTCAAAAGTGTCAAATGCAAATGATATAAGCATGTTGATTGTTAAAACACGTTTTTTCAAGTTTTACCACTTTGCTTGACGCAACTTTTAGGGATGCATGTGCTACCGTCAAAGCTCCGACCCTTAATCTAACAAGTGATGAAACTCTAGTCAAATCCACACATGCATATCTTCCTCATACTCATCTGTACACCATAACATTAGGCCTAAGTGTCGATCTTCTACCTAGTGGGTCAGTCAGTTCACAAACGCCTCATTCTTCACTTATACTCCCGCCTGCCTAAACAAAGGCATGTATGTACTTAAAAGTCGAGTATCTCTTTACAATGAACTAATTACTCCCCAAATGTTTCTGAACACAGCTTACGAGAAATAAGACGGCTCGTCAATAGGAAATAATGAATTCGTAAAACGATATCTAAATATAGTACGGTACTCCACAAGTGACATATGCTGACCTAACCCATGAATAAAGATAGCTTAAAATAAAATCATGAGCATGTGCTCCTTTCAATTTAAAAGAGTATGTATTTTTACTGTCAGTGTGCCAAAATGACTGTGATCGTACAAGTCTATAGAGTGTGTATTTTTATTGTGTCAGTCAGTGTGCCAAAATGACTGAATTACAATTGGTGGATCTTGAATAGTTAATGTGCAATCAGACTTGACACCAACCAAACTTTTGTCAGATGAGATATTATAAAATTCAGTATAAAAAGTGAGAGCTGAGCTAGGCGCCACACACAAACACTCACTCACTCACACTCACACTCACACTCACACACTCTCTTCTTTCTTGTTTCTCACTCACTCACTGCCAAATGGTTTTGTTTTGCTTTTGCCCCGTGAATGTGAATGTGAATGTGATCCACCAATCTTTCTTCTCCATTTCCCTTCCACATTTTCCACGCCACAACTTCACCTTTCAATCTTCTTCACATTCCCTCAGGTATCTTTTACTACTATTATTCTTTCATTTTCCTTAACTATATACCACATAAATGCTAAACAATCTCTTTCTTTATCATGTTATATACTGTTACCTTCACTATATTCATTCCCTTACATTTTCTTGTTTTCTTGCTTTTAGTTTACCATTGAGGAAATACTCACCAAGAACCAAGATACACTCTTCACTTACAGGTTTATATTTCACTTAATCATTATTGTAATTTTGCATAATTATTATACTAACAATTTAATTAAAAAAAATGTTTTTATCAGATTTTTCAGTGGATGTAGCTGTAGAGGAAAAAAAGCTACCAAAAGGAGAAACATGGTCAGTTCACAAATTTGGTGGAACATGTGTGGGAAGTTCAGCAAGAATAAATAATGTTGCAGAAGTAATAATCAATGATGATTCTGAGAGAAAATTGGTAGTGGTTTCTGCTATGTCAAAAGTAACAGATATGATGTATGATCTCATCCACAAGGCTGAAGCTCAGGATAAGTCTTATATATCTGCACTTGATGCTGTTGAAGAGAAGCATAGTTTAACTGCAAGTGAATTGTTTGATGGAGATGATCTTGCTACTTTCTTGTCAAATTTGCATCAAGATGTTGGAAATTTAAAGGCAATGCTTCAAGCTATTGACATAGGTATTGTTTCTCTCTTTTGTCTTTTCTTTAGTCTCTGTTTGGTAAGGACGATTTTTTAGTTTATAGTTTATAAGTTCGTACAACTAAAATATACCTGTTTTGTATTGATTCTTTATTACGAGCTTAAAGTGTTTTTCAAAAAAGCTACTTCAAGTGACATTTGTGCCTGTAGCTTATAACTTATAATTATTGTTTTTTCGGTAAATTTTATACTTATTATCTTAATTGAAAAAAAAATTATATACTAATTAAAAATATATTTTATGTCATTTTATATTTGTAAGTTAGTTGAATCACCAATTTTACTAAATACTACAAATTCTAACTGCTAGCTTGTACCCTATCAACTAGCTTATTTGTGTTTTTGAACAAGTCAACTAGCTTATTTGTTATCCACTATCAACTATCTTCTACTTTTTACCAAACAAAGCCTTAACCAAATAACTATCTATTTATTTATGAGTTAAATATGTTTTTAGTTGATATAAAATTTAAAAAATTTAGGCTTTATTTGGTAAAAAGTAGTAGATGATGGATAAGCTCGTTAATCGCAAATGAACATATTGAATTTGAAGTGCTTAGTAAAATTTGAAGTGTCTGGTCCATCTTTGTTCTTTCTGATTTGGTTGACACTGATACATATTTACTTGTTTTGGTGTACTTGTGCATATGGTATGATGAACTTTTTTGTGATCAAAGAGCTAGAGGAGTTTCTGTCTTGGATGATAATAATAAAATATTTCAGTACTTTGTTCATATTTCATGATTGATGGAATTATTTTTTTAATTTTCATTTCTCTCATCATGCATGGCAACAAAATCACTAAATATGCTGAGTTAAAATACCAACAGTATTTCTTGTTCAGCAAATAACAGACATGTGCAGTTGACGTGGAAGAGCATTACCAACAGGAAAAAATAAACGACAAATATTTTTGATATGGTCTAAAATTTATTCCTTTTTATTTAGACCTAAGGTCCTTTCTTAACTGTGATCCTGTTAACTCCTAATTATTGTCTTCTTTTCTTTTTTTGAGTAAATTATTGTCTTACTTAAAATTCTTTGGCCGAGGATTGTAACTGTAAGTGCTTTTATTTGATCTGATACTATGTTAAGCTTGATTTTTTGCTATAAAGAAAGAATCATTTATCATGGATGATAAACCATGCATCTGTATTGTTACTTAAAAGGAATTTCTGGTTCTAATAACACACTTAATACCTTGCAGCTGGTCATGCTACAGAATCCTTTACTGACTTAGTTGTGGGACATGGGGAGCTGTGGTCTGCACAGATATTGTCTTTTGTTGTTAAGAAGGTATTTTGTTTTAATAACTAATATGTGCATTTTGTTTTTATATATTTATGTGAGTTGTGTTGATTGCATCATGCTTCCTTTCTTCTGTGCAGAAAGGGACTCCCTGCAAATGGATGGATACAAGGGAAGTCCTCATTGTAAATCCTACTCGTGCTGATCAAGTTGATCCTGATTACTTGGAAACTGAACAAAGACTTAATAAATGGTACTCTCTCAATCCATCTAAGGTAATCATTGCTACTGGATTTATAGCAAGCACGCCTCAAAACATTCCCACTACTCTCAAGAGAGATGGAAGTGACTTCTCCGCAGCAATTATGGGTGCGATATTCAGGGCTCGTCAAGTCACCATTTGGACCGATGTTGATGGTGTATATAGTGCAGATCCTAGAAAAGGTTTGTTCTGCTTCTTATTTTATGTGTTGGTTCCATCAGTGGATATTATATGATGGTCATCGAATTTTAATTCTAATAATACTTAGACCATGGCATTTTTTCTTCATTTACTTCTTCACTCTCGACATATTGATGATGTTTTAGTTTTGTTTTATGTGTGAGTGTGACTGTCTTAACATGTATGTGATTCTGCATAATGATATATTCTCCAGTTAGCGATGCTGTGATTTTGAAGACGCTGTCTTATCAAGAGGCATGGGAGATGGTAAGTTGCACATTGGAAAGTGGAAAACTCAAAAGCTTCTTGTGCCCTTAAAATTCAGGAGATTAACTTTCAAACTGCATCTTGTGCAGTCCTATTTTGGTGCAAATGTCTTACATCCACGCACAATTAGTCCGGTTATTCGATATGGCATACCAATTATAATAAGGAATATTTTCAACACCTCTGCTTCTGGAACTAAGATCTGCCATCCTTCTATTATTGAAAACGAAGATAAGAAGATATTAAAAGATTATGTCAAAGGCTTTACAACGATAGACAACTTGGCACTTGTAAATGTAGAAGGGTGAGTCACGAAATTGCTGACATTTCATATAATGAATGATTTGCTTTCTTGCTGTTTGATGCTTTCTCGTTGATTACTCTTAAAGACTACTCCCAAATGTTGTAGATTATAATGTTTTTGTCGTTGTTTTGTTTTGTAGAACTGGAATGACTGGTGTTCCAGGTACCGCCAGTACTATTTTTAGCGCAGTAAAAGAGGTTGGAGCCAATGTTATTATGATATCTCAGGTACACTCACCAGCTTTTGTTGTTTCCTCCCTTGTTTTTCCACAGTTACATGTATGAAACAGACATGATGTTTAACTGTGTCTGTGTAGGCTAGTAGTGAGCATTCTGTATGTTTTGCTGTGCCTGAGAAAGAAGTAAAAGCTGTAGCTGAGGTGTTGGAATCTATATTTGACAGCGCTTTGTTTGCTGGGCGTATTTCACAGGTGCTAACTCCAATTCTGCTATAAGGACATGCTTATTTCAATTTGATTGCAACCAAATTCTTCTTTCGTTCAATTGTGAATTGATATCAAGCGTATAAAGCTGGTGGTAAATTAAATGCTAATTCCAAATGCATTATGAACTTGTTTAAGGGTATAAAACTGACTAGTACTGATATTATTTTCGTTTATTGTAGAAGTGTTTCTCTATTTACACCTCCTTAGCACATGTTCGTTCTAATGACATGTACAATTTGTTAAACTATAACTTGTCGTCTTTATAACAATCTTCTTGTCAAAAACAACTTTATAACAGTCTAAAGTATGTAACCACTTCTCAGGTTGCAGTCATTTCAAATTGCAGTATCTTGGCAGCTGTTGGCCAGAAAATGGCAAGTACTCCAGGAGTTAGCGCCACCCTTTTCAATGCATTGGCTCAGGTATTGTACTTGTATGACCGTTTTTGTTAAGTTTAGAATACTATGTTTTGTAAATTTATGAGAGTTTATCTTATTTTAGTTTAGTAAGACACTTGAAAGCTGATAAGTGAAGCTAAAGTAATAGAATTTCGATGGGCTATACCAGCCCCTAGACATTAAAGAAAGGGAACGAGGTACGAGGTATCTATAAACTTGCTAAAAGTAGTGAAAGAGAAACAAGACTTAAATCAGGTGAAATACATTAAGGAAGAAGAGGGGAAAATATTGATCACAAAACAAGATATCAAAGAAAGATGAAGGAAATGTTTTAATATGTTGGTGTTTTATTTATTTATTCATTTGTCTAACTTGTTTATGGTTTTACTTGTAAATGAAACAGGCCAACATAAATATCCTTGCCATAGCACAAGGTTGTTCTGAGTACAATGTTACTGTTGTTCTTAAGCGAGAGGATTCTATAAAGGCTCTGCGGGCTGTCCATTCCAGATTTTATAACTCACAAACCACCATGGCAATGGGCATAATTGGACCTGGATTAATTGGGAGCACACTACTTGATCAGCTAAGGGATCAGGTACAATTTCTGTTTCTAAGTCTGTGTGTATGCTTGCCGTACTTCTTTCAAGTATTATAAATTGGTTACAGTTTCATATTTTTATTAGTTCAGTCCACAAGTATTATGTTTATGTAGGGAAGCATAATGGCTTCCCGATCGATAGATTAATTCATGTAACATTTGTTCATGCAGGCAGCAACTTTGAAAGAAGAATCAAACATTGATTTGCGTGTTATGGGGATCATGGGTTCAAAATCGATGCTCCTTGATGATTTGTAAGTCAAATTGTTTTGAGCTGCTAAATCCCATGAATGCTAAGGAATTAATAGCGAAATCACTTAATCAACAATGAAGGCTCAACTGTGAGCAAATGAGCATACTTGAGCATACTTGAGTTGATAGAAATTGGCGATAGCCTTTGATATGCAGTGTGCATCCTGGAATTTGTTAACTGATGTCCTTGGCTTTATCTCTGCTCTATTAGTCATAATAATTTGGTTCTACTTCAGTTATGATGAACTATAGTTTTTTATTGCAGGGGAATCGACTTAGTAAAGTGGAGAGAAATTCGAGAGGAAAAAGGTGAAGCGGCTGATTTGGAAAAATTTGTTCAACATGTGCACGGAAATCATGTTATACCAAACACAGTTTTAGTAGATTGCACAGCTGACTCTGTCATAGCAAGCCATTATGATGATTGGTTGCGCAAGGGAATACATGTAATCACCCCCAATAAAAAGGCAAATTCAGGGCCACTTAGCGAGGTAAACACGATGTCCTTTTGCTGGCTATTTTTATGTAATGTTGCTGTCTTCAATCAACATAATAAAATTTCTCAGCTAAAAATTGTGATCCCATATCAGTGGCATATGTTGTTGGTTTCATGAATGAATATTTAACTAATGCATTAAAAGGAAAGATAATTGATTTTTTATTATGATAAAGACTAATAAGTCATCCTGATTAACACACTCTTTATTATTTGCTTCACAAGTTACTCTTTTTGGCACTTTCTCATCTTTACTCTCTATCTCCCTCTGCTTCTAGTATTTGAGGTTGAGAGCTCTTCAAAGGCAATCATACACACATTACTTCTATGAAGCTACTGTTGGAGCTGGTCTTCCCATTATTGGCACTTTACGGGGCCTTCTCGAAACTGGTGACAAAATATTGCAAATTGAAGGCATCTTCAGGTTCACTTCAAATCTATTTTTCTTCCACCACTTGTCATTTTTGCGGATCAGACTTAACATCTCAGACTTAGAAATATCTGATCTAGCACTCAGTCCAACTGTCTATCCACACTTTTCCCTCGTTCAGGGGACAGATAAATTAAAAGTACCAATTCAAGGATTATCATTATCTGTAAGTTTTGTTCATTTGATCTTATGCTTTCAAACTGAAGGTATTACTTCTGATTTTGCAGTGGGACTTTGAGTTACATCTTTAATAACTTCAAGGATGGCCGAGTTTTTAGTGAGGTAGTTGCTGAAGCAAAGGAAGCAGGTTATACTGAACCAGATCCAAGGGATGATCTGTCTGGAACTGATGTTGCAAGAAAGGTGCAATGTGCAATATTAAAATATCTGCCACATTTTATTCTCACATAAGCCAAATTTGTGCATGTTTGTTTTGTATTCGCAAAACATTGAACCTCAAATTTATGTATAAGATTGATTTACATGTATAAACTTGTATTCGATTTCAAGCTTAGAATGGTTAAAATGTTCAGATACTAAAAGCCATAGAAACATTTGAAATACACAAGTTGATTTCATGCTGGTAATCAACCTCAAAATATGCACATTGCACGATTTCATGAGAACTAGCCGGAACATGTACTATAATGACAGATTTCTTGGTTTGTGATAACTTCTGGCTGTAATCATTTAGCTTTAAATTCCTGTGGTTCTACAGGTGATAATTCTTGCAAGGGAATCTGGCCTAAAGCTAGAGCTTTCTGACATTCCGGTTGAAAATCTTGTGCCGGAACCATTAAGAGTAAGAACCGATTTCATGAATTATGCAGTTCTAAGTAATAGTATGTACTTGTGCACTAAAATACCTTGATGATTTTATGCAGGTTAGCGCATCAACTCAAGAGTTTATGCAGAAATTACCAAAATTTGACGAGGAGTTTTCAAAGAGACAACAAGAGGCTGACACTGCAGGAGAAGTAAGTAACTACTAACTAGACAGTATTCTGGAACCTACAAACTATTAGTTTTTCCACCATGACATTTTCTTCATAGTATAGCGTTTAAGAACATTTGTAATGTTTGAAGGTATTGAGATACGTGGGAGTGGTAGACGTGACTAATCAAAAGGGAATGGTCGAGCTACGAAGATACAAGAAGGATCATCCATTTGCACAATTATCTGGCTCAGATAACATCATTGCATTCACAACAAGAAGATATAGATATCAGCCTCTAATAGTTCGTGGACCAGGAGCTGGTGCACAAGTCACAGCTGGTGGAATATTCAGCGACATTTTGCGACTTGCCTCATATCTTGGTGCTCCATCTTAGATACTGTCTTTTTGCTAGCATAAATTCTGTAGCATCTAATTTGATCCCTTTCTTCTTAGTGTAACATTGGTTCTGGTGTATGTGTATGAATATAAAATAAATTTAGAATTATATTATAAGCATTGCAGATTAACTACAAGGAAATTGTCAATATACTCCTACTACTTATTGTTTTAGTATATATTTTTGGGAGTTTTTGACAATTTGAAAGTCCATCTTTTTTGATATAAAATTTTAAAAGTGTAACTCCATAACATATTCTCTGTGATAATATATATCTTGGTGCTCCAGGAACAATGTTAAAATCGAACACAATACAACCTGAGTTGTCATGACCAGTTCTTTATATTTTAGTAGATCAAACACACTCTTAGTATACGCAAACACGTACTTAAATTCTCCTCTGATCTTTATCTTCAAAAACAATCAGAGGGGGCAAAATAATTGTAATAATTGAAACTTTCCTTTTTGATATAATAATATCTCAATCACCAACTTCCAATCATTTTCAACTACTCAATTTATCCTGTCTTTGACGACAGCTCAAAATCACATTTCTTCTTAGAGTCGTGTTGTGTGCTTATTGCTTTCTTTCTACTTCATTGCTAATTTGCTCATTAGTCTTTGTCTTTATTTATTTGATTAAAATGGATGTGCTGTAATTCATAAGTACTTATTGTGATTTGCTTAGATTGAATTGTCCTTCAATCATTACATCGTTTTTCTATATATACTTTAAAGAATATCAGTGTACAAGATAATATCAAAATCTGCTTTGATATTTGTATTTTTTTTAATAAAATCTCAAATTATTTAATTTTTATTTGTGGAATTGGACAACTTTGCACTAATAGAGTAAATAGGGTTTTATATGGTCCAATCATACCTTACTCTCTTATCACATCAAAATATTATTTCATAGAATCTATTTTTGGTGTGCAACATGGTGATGGTGAAATATGAGATAACAAATGTTACTTTATCAATAAGTAAAAAAAAAAAACAAATGTTACTTTATCAATATATAAGACTATAGTTACTATACTCGTGACCTTAACTCAGTTGGTAAAGATAGTGCATAATATATGCAAGGTCCACCACCCAAAAAAAAAAAAGACTATAGTTACTAAATCATGTGCTCAAACTTAGTTTTTTAAAATGTTGAAGCAATAGTCTTAAATTGTTGTTTTAAATATAACAAATCGTCCCTAAAAAAAATAACAAATCTGTCCGTAAGTCCTAGCTTAACCGGTAAAAATGTCAAAATTGTAAGGTCGGATGATGTAACCGGAGTTTAAACCTCGACTCATCCACTTGTGTGTGTGGATTTCCAATGGCTCTTAACATTTTGTCTATCAACAATAAAAAAACAAGATAACAAAAATCATTAAAGATTCTGATCTTGTTTGTTCACTAATCAATTCTCTTGAGCAGTTTAATTAGAACAAGTTCGATATGTTGATGATCAGAAGTCATTACAAATTTAAAGGAAACAAAGTCTACTTTAAATAAGTCCTTTGATCATTCTCAAAGATCAGAAGGAAAATCATTGGTTTATGAGACCGGTTAAAATCAAGAAAAAGAAAGCAACTCAAAACTCAAGTTTTAAATTACATAAAAACATTCTAATCCATCTTGAAAGTGTTTCATCAGAAGACAAAGATATGACAGCCATAAATCATATATTCAAATTAACCTTACATATATTGAATGATAGCAGATCCCAACCCTAATCACACTCTTGTAAACACCTTTAATCTTCTTTAAGTTGTACAGATTAAATGAGTGAATATTACTGTAAGGCTGTAGAAGCTAAGAAAATAATTTTGTACAAGTTTAATATGTTGGTGAATCAAAATAACTCATGTGTTAACTTCTCTATCCTTACTTTATAATAAGTATTAAATTCACAACGATATTTTATATCTTCCCAGTTCATCTTGATCAAAGTGTTCATTATTCCTAATGCTTCTATCAGAATGTAAACTTGAAGGAATTGCAAAAATAACAAGAAATCATTAAGAATTTAAAAACTTTAACAAGAAATGGTCCACATGTAATCTCGCTCTGATTATCACTTGATGGGTTGGGCCGGACCGAGATCTAGAATCTACGGTCCAATTATAAGTGGGTTGGGCTGGTCCATTTATGTAGTCGGGCCTCTCGGGCTGGGTTGGGTCAGCCCATTTGACACCTCTAGTTGTTAACCCAACAAAAACCATGAATTAAAATTACAAAGAAGAGATATGATAGGATTAGTAATGAGTTAACATTATCATATCCCATCGGTGCATCAAACAAGAGATATAGATATGATAAGATAGTTTTATCATATCACGTCTCTCTATCTTGCGCACCAAACGTCCTCTTAATGCCTTGTCCTTAATGAATTGACAATTACAAAACTCAAGAAACTCCACTCCCTAGACCGATGAGTTAGAAGCTCAAATATTACTTCAAGTGCTTCCTCCGGTCAAAATTTCACTTTTCAGATTCATTAAATAATTGATGTAATGATATTATACTTCATCTGTTACAATTTATAAGAAAATTTTGGCTCATAGATTTAGCTTTTCATATTCATTAAGTAACCGATGCATCTGAAAAGTCATTATAAACAAAATATGCACTCCATTCCTATTTATAAGACGCATCGACACTTGCGCGCATTAAAAAAATAATTGTGCAATTAATATTTTTTTTTAGATAAACGAAATGACAAAGTTATTATAAACTCACACACACACAAGTTGAGGTATCAAAATTCTAACTCATGTCATGACATCGGACTTAATAATTTTGATATTTTTACCGGCTAAGGTAGGATGTGTGGATAAAGCAATTAATAGTTATAATTTGTATATGCAGATTACTAAAAAGTATATTTTTTTTTTAGCAAAGGCAAGCTTAGGCCATTTCATTAAATATCAAAGAGTACAAATGAGGAGATACATCATAGAAAACATGGGGGCTAGGGTTGGATAAGGATGCTCTTGCTATGGAATGAGCAACCTCATTTGCTTGCCTCCTAACAAAGTTCACGATAAAACTAGTATGAATGGATAATAAATCCTTACAAGTAGATAGAATGTCTCCTAGCTCATTTTGTGGCAAATGAGAGGAGTTTACAATGTCAACAATGGTTTTGCAGTCGGATTCAAAGATCACATAGGGCATGTCTTTTACAACAGCAAATTTAATAGCCTCTAGAAGACCCCATGCCTCAGCTTCGACAGGCGTGAGGGAGCAGTGGGAAAAGTTTGACATACCGGCTATAAATTGGCCTGTTGAGTTACAGATACACAACCCGTAGCCTGCCACTGAGTTGTTGTTGAATAGCGCACAATCAACATTGCATTTCAAGAATGGAGGTGGCGGCTTAGTCCACAGAACCGTGTGTTGTACCTGCTGTCCCGGATTCTTACGATGTTGCATATAACGCCATTCATTAAGAGAGTCCTTGCATTTTGCACAATGAAGGTGGGGGATGAATCTGAATTCTCCCATAGCTTAGAGTTACGGTTTTTCCACAAGCTCCATAAAACCATTGACGCCATA